>JAESFX010000081.1_pt1 | contig 142051 bp, 133 predicted proteins | sample 9269501 | NCBI WGS metagenome assembly JAESFX01 (sample SAMN14515570, study PRJNA621655) | algae metagenome | isolation source: Desmonostoc geniculatum HA4340-LM1 and co-occurring heterotrophs from cave... | place: USA: Maniniholo cave, Kauai, Hawaii | collected 2009-07-28
GCCGCGATCGAGGGACTGATGCGTATCGATCCGGAGTTCACTATCTCGGACTGGATGAAATTCATGCGTCTCAGCCACGAGCCCTACGCCGCAACGTTGGTCAGCGCGCTGCGCAAGGCCCGCCTGCTGAGCGGGCAGTTGGTGGAGCGATCCTGCCGTCTGCGACCGGTTAGGCCGGTCTGTCAATAAGTGCTGCCCCATGTGATGCGACGGAAAAAAGCTCAGCACTAAACTCGCCTTTGGGAGGCAAATGCTCATGCGAAAAACATCAGCCTACGTTTCATAAAGATACAACGATGCCAGAGGGTTACAAGTTCCGTACTGAATGGCCCGAGTCAGGAGCTTTGGAGAAAGAGAGGCCGAGAGAGCCGAAATTGGCACCAGCCCGGCAGAGAGGCAGTCAGGAGCTGCGCTCGCAAACGCTCGCAAACACTGGGCTTTCAGCGACGATGTCCACGGCGGCGGAGACGATACCTATTTAGTCCGTTGGCGGAGAGAGTGGGATTCGAACCCACGGTACGCTTTCACGCACACACGCGTTCCAGGCGTGCGCCTTAAACCACTCGGCCATCTCTCCGTAAAGGGCAAGGGCGCGGACTATAGCGCGCCTTCGCCTCAGTGCAAGTCGATGCAGGATTGCGTGCGACGGTGGCTGTGCACGAAACGACGGATGGACACTCAGACTCCAGATCGACCCGGTCGCCACAAGCACTTTCTACCAAAGCCCCGTCGGCTACGGCCTTGATCAGCCGACGATCTCGTCGAGACGGAAGTTGAGCGCGATCTCGCGGTCGGCTGCGGCGGCGCTGTCGGAGCCGTGGGTCGAATTCTCACCTTTGGAGACGGCGAACAGCTTGCGGATCGTGCCTTCCTTGGCCTCGGCAGGATCGGTGGCGCCCGTCACCTCGCGGTACTTCGCGATCGCGCCCTCGCCCTCGAGCACCTGGAGTACGATCGGCCCGGAGGTCATGAACGTGCACAGTTCCCCGTAGAACGGGCGCGCCTTGTGCTCTTCATAGAACTTCTCGGCCTGCGCCCGCGTCCACAGAACCCGCTTCTGCGCCACGATTCGCAAGCCCGCCTTCTCGATGACGGCGTTGATTGCCCCCGTCAGATTGCGCCGCGTTGCGTCCGGCTTGATGATAGAAAACGTGCGCTCGATGGCCATCTGGGGCTCCTGCAACGGGATCGGGTGAAGCCTGGCGACCTATTCCGCCTGGCGCGGCGCGGTTTATAACTGTCGATCAGCCTGGCAGCAACTGATCTGCCGCGCTGCAGCATGAGCCAAGAGCCCTCGGGGCCGGGAAGGGTAAACACGATGGTCAGAGCCGACACCAACCGACGCATCGATGGCGAACGCCTTTGGGCGAGCCTGATGGAGATGGCACGCATTGGCGCGACGCCGAAAGGCGGCGTCAATCGGCTCACCCTGACCGACCTCGATCGCGAAAGCCGGCACCTCTTCCGGAGTTGGGTCGAGGCGGCCGGCTGCACGGTTTCGGTCGACCGCATGGGCACCATGTTCGCCCGCCGCGAAGGCACGGACCCGTCATTGCCGCCAGTCATGGTCGGTAGCCACCTGGACACCCAGCCGACAGGCGGCAAGTTCGACGGAGCCCTGGGCGTGATGGCAGCGCTCGAGGTTGTCCGCACCATCGCGGATCTGGGCATACGGACACGGCATCCGATCGAGATCGTCAACTGGACCAACGAGGAAGGCTCGCGCTTTGCCCCTGCCTGCGTCGCCTCGGGCGTGTTCGCGGGCGTCTTCAAGCTCGAGGATGCGCTCGCGACGACCGACACGCAGGGACTGACCATCGGTGGTGAACTCGATCGGATCGGGTTCGCCGGCCCACTGCCGGTCGGCGGCCGGCCCGTTCATGCCTTCTTCGAGCTGCACATCGAGCAGGGCCCGATCCTCGAGGAGGAAGGCACCGAAATCGGAATCGTGACCATTGCCAACGGCCAGAAATGGTACGAGGTGACGCTGACCGGCGTCGAGAGCCACGCTGGCCCGACCCCGATGTCTCGCCGCAAGGACGCGCTCCTGGGCGCCGCCCGCATCATCGAGCGCGTGAACGCCATCGGCCACGCCCACGATCCCCAGGCCTGCGCCACTTGCGGCATGATCCAGTCCTATCCCAACTCGCGTAACGTCATCCCCGGCTCGGTGTTCCTGACCATCGACCTGCGCCACCCCGACGGCGACAAGCTGATCTCCATGGCGAAAGCGATCGAGGCCGCGATCCCGGAGATCGCTGCCGGGACGGGTCTCTCCTACGACTACAAGCTGGTCGCCGACTTTCCGCCGCAGCCGTTCGAGCCAAGCTGCGTCGACGCTGTTCGCAAGGCGGCAGCACGTCTCGGGCTGTCCGCGCGCGAGATCTCGTCCGGTGCCGGCCACGACGCCGTCTACATGGCGCGCGTGGCGCCGACCGCGATGGTCTTCGTGCCGTGCATCGACGGCATCAGCCACAACGAGGCGGAAGACATGAAGCCGGAATGGGCAACGGCCGGCGCCAACGTGCTGTTGGAGGCCGTGCTCGAGAAGGCGGAGGTGGTGAGCGGCTGACGCGGCACTGCCTGTTGCAGAGAACCCGCCGCAGCTCACCTTTGGCCTGCTCGCTCTATGCGGGAACCGTGCCTTTGACGACCCAGGCGGTCGCCGCGTAGGACCGCTCTCCGTCAACGGCTCCGTCAACGGCTCCGTCGAGGTAGGCTTTCTCGAGAGCTTCGCGGAGCCGCCCCTTTGCCTCCGGACCGAGAGTGCTGGCATATTCGGCGAAGGGGCCATCCCGCCCCTCCACCGGTTTCCAGAAGTCCGCGAACGACGCGAAGTCCATCCGGATGGTGATCATCTCCTGCGCGACGTTCGTGAGACCGGCCGCCTGCCACGCATTGGCAAGCCCACCGGGATGTGTGATTGCCCGTGCACAGCCTTTGGCCCGTCGTGCATCGGCGGCAGGATCGAGCATCGCCGCAGTATCCCAGAAGATCCGATAGGCTACGAAGCCCCCTCTGGAGTCCCAAACGGCAGCCGCGACCGTTCCGCCCGGCTTGGTCACTCTGCGCATTTCCCTGATCGCACGCTCCGGCTCAGGAACGAACTGCAGCACGAGCTGCGAAAGAGCGGCATCGAAGCTTCCATCTGGAAAAGGCATCGCACAGGCGTCCCCGACCTGGAAATCGATGCGGGCATCGGCATTGCGACTTCTCGCATGCCGGACATAGGCATCCGAGAAATCGACGCCCTTGATACTTACGATGCCAGACCGGCCGGCCAGCGCAGACGCCAGGCTTCCCGTTCCACATCCGACGTCCAGAACGTGACCGGCGTCGACACCAGCGAAACTAACGAAGTGAGGCGCGAGCCGTCGGCTCCAACGGCCCATTTGAAGCTCGTAGCCATCGCCATCGGCGGCAAGAAAAGTAGAAGAAATTGTCATGCAAACTCTCCGGGAACACGAGCGCTTTCATATCATGCAGTGAGAAGTCCCAATTCGGAGAGCGCAGCCTATTCCTCACTCCCCAAGACCGCCAGTTTCTCCGCCGCATAGTTCTCGCCGATCGACATCGCGCAAATTCGCGACACGTGGAGCATGGGGAGGCCACTCTCTGCGGCCCACGCGCTCAACTGCGCCTGAGCCTTGCGCAGGTCCTTCTTCGAAGTCGGAGCCTCGGCGATGTCGCAGCCGGCATCGCGCAGGCACATCACGACATCACTGGACAGCACGAACCCATCCCACCCGACGAAGCGCAGAAAATACTGCCCCGTCCGTCCCCCAAGACGCGAGCCGCGCTTTGCCAGGACCTCCAGCAATCCGACCTGATCGTCTTTAGGCCAAGCGGCGAGGAACTTGCCGAAGGTGCCGTGCTCCCCGGCAATTTCAGCGACGAAACGCGCATTCTCGCGCACGGATTTGATCTTCTGCGGATGCCGCACGATCCGCGTGTCGGAAACGAGCTGCTCCCAGAACTCGTCCGGTTCGAAGTTGAGTCGCGCCACGTCGAAACGCTCGAAGGCCGCTTCGAAGCCCGGCCACTTCTGCTCGATGACGCGCCAGACGAAGCCCGAGCAGAAGATGCGCTTCGCCATCTCGGCAAGCACGCGATCGTCACCGAGCTTGACCAGCGCTTCGTTGCTCGGGACGCCCGGCAGCAAGGCCATCAGCGCTTTCGCACCGCCTTTACGCGTCTCGGCCCGGGTGCGGATCGTCTTGAACGTCGTCATGTGGCCGGCGGCCCTTTGAGCTCCACGCTGTTGCCGTCCGGGTCGGTGATGTACATCGACGGCCCCTGCCCCTCGGCGCCGTATCGACTGACGACCTCGCCCGGCTCGATCCCGTGCTTTGTCAGATGGTCGCGGATCACGGCCTCATCGAAAGGTTCGATGCGGAGGCAGAGGTGATCCATGTTGCGCCCCTCGCTGCCCGGAGCTGCCCCGCCCTTCTTGCCGAGTTCCCCGTGGAGATCGACCAGATCGATCAGTGCCGTACCGGCCCGCAGTTGGTGCAGCCCCAATGCCTCCTGCACCTTCTCGACCTGGGCGCCCAGCACGTCGCAATAGAACGCCCGCGCCCGGGGTACATCGACCACCCTGAGCACGACGTGGTCGAGCCCGAGTGGCCGGAACGGTGTCGCATTCATCAAGGATGCCTCCTGTGCCTGACTGTTCATGGACGCGAAATCATGCCATCAGACCGCGCCCGGCCTGAAAAAGAGGAACCGCAGCCCCATGTCCGCTGACGTCGAGACCATCGTGATCGGAGCCGGCGTCGTCGGCCTCGCCATCGCGCGCGAACTGGCGCTTCGAGGCCAGGAGGTCATGGTCATCGAGCAGCACGATATCATCGGCTCGGAAACGTCGTCCCGCAACAGCGAGGTGATCCACGCCGGCATTTACTATCCACCAGGCTCACTGCGCGCCAAGCTGTGCGTCGAGGGCAAGAAGCGGCTCTACGCGTTCTGTGCCGAGAACGGCGTCGACCATAAGCCCATCACCAAGCTGCTGGTGGCCACGACTGAAGCGCAGATCCCGAAACTGAAGGCCATCCAGGAAACGGCGATCAAGAACGGCGTCCACGACCTGGTGCCGCTGACCGGCGAAGAAGCCAGAAAGCTGGAGCCCGAGGTCGCCTGCGTCGCCGCCATGCTTTCGCCCTCGACCGGCATCGTCGATAGCCACGGACTTATGATCGCGTTGCAGGGGCACGCCGAGAGCAACGGCGCCCAGGTTGTATTAAACACACAGGTCAAGAGCCTCGGCATCGCCCCTTCGGGCGTCTATCGGGTCGCCGTCGGCGACGGCGACGCGGACGTGATCACGGCCAAGCGCCTTGTCTTGTCCGCTGGTCTCCATGCCTCGAAACTGGCCCGCACCCTGCCTTGGAATGGCAACTACCGCCCGCCCGAAACCTACTATGCGGTTGGCCAGTACTATGCTCTGGCCGGCAAGTCGCCGTTCGGCCGCCACATCTACCCGATGCCCGACGGCGCCTGGCTCGGGCTCCACGTCACGGTGGACATCGGCGGCCGTTGCAAGTTCGGACCAGACATCGAATGGATTCCCGAGATCGATTACTCATTCGATGAGTCGAAGCTCGAGAAATTCCTGGGCTTCATCCGCACCTACTATCCGGGGCTGGACCCAACGCGCCTCCATGCCGACTACACCGGCATACGCCCGAAGCTCTACCGCGAGGGCGAGCCGGTTCCGGACTTCTTCCTGCACGGCCCCGCCACGCACGGTCTCCCCGGCCTGATGCTGCTGTTCGGCATCGAGAGCCCCGGCCTCACGGCATCGATGGCACTGGCCGAAATGGTGGCAGACGCGATTTGAGCGCGATAAGGCTCAGCAGGGCTGGAAAACCCGCCAGATCCAACGTAGCCTGAAACTGATATATCACTTGCCGCGAGCAGGCTGAACCTGCGGCGCCGGCTGTGGGGAGGCACGTCGAAGCCATGAAGACCTATGAGGGAAAACGCGCGTTCGACGGCCTGCTCGTCACCGTCGACGGCAAGCCGTTGCCGGAACACTACGAGGTCTCGCAATTCACCACGTGGGGCTTCGAATGGACCTATGAAGGCGAGAGCCCGCAGCAGCTCGCCCTCGCCATTCTCTACGACCACCTCGGCGACAAGACCCGCGCCATCGGCCTGTCCGAGCGTTACATGCGCAAGGTGATCGCCAACCTCGACAATGATTGGACCCTGACCAGCGACGACGTGGCGAAGGCCGTTGCCGAAATCGAGAGCGCCGCTTGAGCACATTCACCGGGCTCACGGCCGCCCTCGACTGGATCGGTTTGATCGTGTTCGCGGCGACGGGCGCGCTGGTCGCCTCACGCAAGCAGATGGACGTGTTCGGCTTCGCGCTCCTGGCCACCGCCACGGGGATCGGCGGCGGCACGCTGAGAGACGTGCTGCTCGGCCAGACGCCGGTCGGCTGGGTCCGCAATCCGGCGCCGCTCATCGCCTGCGTGGCGGTGGCCGTGGTGGTGTTTTTCATGGCTCATGTCCTGCACTCACGGATGCGGCTGTTACTCTGGCTCGACGCGGCCGGGCTGGCGCTGTTCGCCGTCACCGGCGCCGAGCTCGCCATGGCAGCCGGAGCGGGCACCGTGGCATCGGTCGTCATGGGCGTCGTCACGGCGACGTTCGGTGGCATCATCCGCGACATTCTCGGCGGCGAGACGCCCGTCATTCTGAGCCGAGAGATCTACGTCACCGCCGCCCTTCTCGCGGCCGGTGTCTTCGTCGGTTGCCGGCTGGTAGGATTGCCCGGCTCGACGGCTCTCATCGTAGGGTTTCTCTGCGGCTTCGTGCTGCGCGGCGCAGCCCTGCACTGGGGATGGTCGCTCCCGCGTTATCGCGAACGGCCCGGGCGCTGACGTCGCCGCGCGAGCCCGTTGCACAGCAAAGGTTGCCGCAAGCGCCGGATCACGCGAGGATCAGGCGCCGATACCCCTGAAAGGCTAAGCTCATGCGCCTCAGAGACGCCGCCCGCGTCATCCGCTCCAAGAACGCAGGACCGACCCAGGTCACCATCGACCTGATGTTCGACGATCCGAAGCTCTATGCCCGAGCACTCGCCGCGCCGTCCATGAAGCCGGCTGTCATCGCTCAACGCTACGGCGTCGCCGAGGCCGAGGTGATCCCTTACCCGGCCGCCAACGCCATCAAGATCGTGCTGCCCCGCCGTGTCATCGCGGGCACACCGGGCGACACCGACGTCTATGGCGCCCAGCAACACCGCCCCATGATCGACGTGGAGATTTGAGCCATGGCACCGGCACGCCAGACCAGCTTCGCGCGCATCATCGAGAAGTGGCAAAAGGAGAAGGGCCCGCTCCGGATCATGTCCGCCTCGGGCCAGCTCGGCTACGGCATCATCGAGAAGGCCTTTCGCGCCGGCCTCGAGCGTGACTTGCACCTGATCGGCGCCGACATGGGCTCGGTCGATCCCGGCCCCTATTATCTCGGCTCCGGCAAGCTCGCGACAGCGCGCCGATCGACGAAGCGCGACCTCAAGATGGTCCTCGTCGGTGCATTGTCGATGAAAGTGCCACTGGTGATCGGCACGGCCGGCACCGCGGGCGGTGACACCCACCTCGACCAGACGCTGGAGATCATCCGCGAGATTGCCCGCGAGGAGGGCCTGACGTTCCGTCTCGCCACCATCCGCTCGGAAATGCCCCGCGACCTGATCAAGCGACAGGCCAAGGCCGGAAAGATCGCAGCCATCGGCCCGATGCCCGACCTCACCGACGACGAAGTCGATCGTGCCGCCTGCATCGTCGGCCAAGCCGGAACCGAAGCCTTCGTGCGCGCCATCGACACTCTGCCAGACGTCATCGTCGCCGGTCGCGCCTGCGATACGGGCATCTATACGTGCTTGCCCGAGAAGCTCGACTTCCCGATCGGCCCGGCTCTGCAGATGGCAAAGATCATCGAGTGCGCGTCGTTGGCGTGCGAGGGCGGCGGCCGTGACGCCATGCTCGGCACGCTCGAGGGCGAGAGCTTCGTCCTCGAAAGCATGAACCCCGCGCGACGTGCGACGCCGATGTCGGTGGCGGCCCATGGGCTCTACGAACAGGCCGATCCGCTCTCGGTCGCGGAACCCGAGGGCGTGCTTTATCTCGAGGACTCGAAATTCGAGGCGGTCGACGATCGCCGCTGCCGCGTCTCCGGAGGTCGCTGGGTGCCGACCAAGCAGTTCTCGGTGAAAATCGAAGGTGCGACCCGCGTCGGTGCGCGCGCCATCATGGTTGCGGGCTCCGCCGACCCCGTCTTCATCGAGAAGGCGGACGAGATCGCCGGCCTTGTCGAAGCCCAGATCCGCGAGCTGGTGCCCCCCAAGCCCGAGAACCCCTATACGATCTATTTTCGCTTCTATGGCCTCGGCGTCGTTGGCGGACAGCCCGTCTCGACAGTACCCGAGGAGGTCGGCGTCATCGTCGAGGTGATCGGCGAGGACGAGGACGAAGCCCGCGCCGTCGCAGCCACCGCCAAGCAGTACCTGCTGCATGCACCGTTTCCGGGCCGCATCTCGACTGCGGGCAACCTCGGCTTCCCGTTCACGCCGCCCGAGCTGACGGCAGGCGACGCCTACCGCTTCTCCGTCTACCACATCATGCAGGTGGACGAATTGGCGCCGCTATTCCCGGTGGCGGTGGAGGACGTGGCGTAGCCCACGCCGACGTTCGTCGAAGCACAATTCGAGAAGGGAGACTCTCGCCATGAGTGCAGAGCAGCGCATCAAGGATCTCGGTCTCGTACTGCCACCTGTTCCGAAGCCGGTCGGCAACTATGTCGGCGGCGTACGAACGGGAAACCTGCTGTTCATGTCCGGCGTCGGCCCGCGCACGCCCGACGGCAGCCTGATCAAGGGCAAGCTCGGTGCCACCATGTCGGTGGACGAGGGCTATCAGGCGGCGCGCGTCGTCGGCCTGAACATGCTGGCCAACATTCGTGGACAGCTTGGCAGCCTCGACAAGGTGAAACGCGTCGTGAAGGTGCTCGGCATGGTCAACGCCACACCCGATTTCGGGGACCCTCCGAAGGTCATCAACGGCTTCTCGGATCTGTTCGTCGAGGTCTTCGGCGACGCCGGTCGCGGCGGACGATCGGCCGTCGGCATGGCGACATTGCCGTTCCAGATGGCCGTCGAGGTGGAGATGGTGCTGGAGGTTTCGGATTGAGCGCGGTGCGGCGCCTCACAGCGCCATCAGCAATCGTCCCAGCAAACCGTCCGGATCGTGCACCACACGCATTCCGTTGCCTGCGACCCGGCGCGTGACCGGATCGACTGGCTCGACGGAGGCCCATTGCGTCGGAACGAAGCTCACCTCGATCTCCGCGCCATCCTCGAACGTGAGGTGGCGTGAGCAAGCGCCCGCATAGTCGCATTCGCTCCAATGGCCGGGTCCGAGACCGGCAGCGTGCCAGTCGATCTCCGCCATCCAGGCGGACTGGCTGCGGAAGTCGTCGAGCGCGTCGACGACGAGAACGATATCCGCGTCGGCCTCGGCGTGCTCCCGCTCCTGGCTGCTCCAGGACCCGACCAGAGCCAGTCCCCTCACTCGGTTGTTGCCGGCCGACCAAGCCTTGAGCGCAGACAAAAGCTGCTCGACCCGTTGCGCATCGAAGTTGCACATCTGACGACCTCGCTCTGGAAGGCTTGACGATCCTCTCTGCAACCTCCCCCTGTCGTGTGCGCCAACTCCGTCAGTAGAGCTTGGCGCCGAAATTCTTCGTTTCGTCGAATTCCGGGCTCAGTCGACCGGTCGGCTTCGCTGCAGAGCCCGCCTCGCGCGGAAGAAATGCGCCGGAGCCAGGGCTGCCCTTTAACTTGCCGTCGTCCGCGATCACCTCGCCTCGCCGGAGCACGGTCACCGGCCAGCCCTCGATCGTGCGCCCAGCATAAGGTGTATAACCGGTGTTGTCGTGGACGCCGGCATCGCTGATCGTCGTCCGCCGCTTCGGATCCCAGATGCAGATATCCGCATCCGCGCCGATTGTGATCTGCCCCTTGCGCGGGCTTAATCCGTACATCTTCGCGGGCGCTGTTGCCGTCCATTCGACGAACTGCTCGACGCCGTAGCGACCTTTCGAGATCATCGCATCGAACAGCAGCGGCATCCTGAGCTCGAGGCCAGGCATGCCGTTCGCGATCTCCTTGAACGACGGCTCCGGCCCGGCGCGCAGCTTGCCCGTGGCATCGAACCGATACGGCGCATGATCCGACGAGACGAATTGCAGATCACCGATCTCGAGCGCATGCCAAAGGGCCTCCTGGTCGGATTTCTGTCGCAGCGGCGGGCTGCACACCCACTTCGCACCCTCGAGGCCCGGCTTGACCAGATCATCGACGGTCAGGGTGAGATACTGCGTACACGTCTCAGCGAACATCTTGACGCCACGCCCGCGCGCCTCGCGGATCACCTTGATCCCCTCGGCCGTCGACACGTGGTAGACGATCACCGGCTGGTCGATCAGTTCCGAGAAGGCAGCGAGGCGATAAATCGCCTCGGTTTCGCAAAGTCGCGGATGGTGCGGCCCATGGAAGCGGGGATCGCGATACCCACGCTCAACGAGGCGGCGCCCCATCCACGAGATCATCCCGTTGTTCTCGGCGTGAACGCAGACGAGCGCCTGGTTCTCCCGCGCCGCCACGAGCGTATCGAGCAACTGTTCGTCGTCGACCTTGGTGTGCTCGTAGGTCATGAACAGCTTGATCGAGGCGTGCCCGCTCTTGATCAGCGGTGGCAACTCCTCCTTCAGCACTCGCGCGTTCGGGTCGGCCAGGATCATGTGCATCGCGTAATCGACGATCGCACCGCGCTTGGCGAGTACGTGATAGTCCTCGACGACTTTGGTCAGGCTCTTGCCTTTGTGCTGCGCCGCAAAGCAGACAACCGTCGTCGTGCCGCCCAGCGCTGCCGCGCCCGTCGCACTCTCGAAATTGTCAGCGCCCATTACGCCCATTCCAGAGAGCTGCTCGATGTGCGCGTGTGCATCGACACCGCCTGGCAGCACCAGCTTTCCCTTGGCGTCGATCTCCCGTTTGCCCGGCCCGAGATTGCGTCCCAGCGCGACGATGGCCTCGCCGACGATGCCGACATCCGCCTCGAAGGTGGCGGACGATGAACCCACCGTCCCGCCTCGAATGACGATATCGTAGTCGGCCATGTCTGCCTCCTCATGATGCTCACGCCTAGCGATCCCTTAGGATCGTCCGTGGCTCATTGAGTAGCAAGACCAATTGGAGGGCAATCGGTGATGGATAGAAGGTGGGACAACTAGCCCTGAACGCGCGTCCAGCGCGACTTCAACTGCCCAAACTTCTCCGCCGCCCAGATGGTGAAACGGCTGACCGGGACACGCAGAAACGGCACGTCATAGGCGATCAGAAGCAGTCCGAGCGGCAACATCCACGCGCCAAGAAGAGGCAGAAACGAGAACATACCCCCAAACGTCAGAATGACGCCCGCCGGAATTCGGACCCACCGCGACGCGGGGTGACGCAACCAACGCAAGGTCCTGCCCGCGCGCTCGGGAAGCTCACCCTCGAGGCGCTTGAAGGCAGTTCTCAGAGCGCGCTTATCGTGCGTCATGGTGGCGTTCCAATGCTGCAGCCCCGGCCGACTAACCGCAGCATATGATGATTGCTGCGATCCATTTCAAGGACTTGTCACTAAGGATGCCTCGTTATGCACCGCTGGATCGGGAGTTCGTGAGGGTGCCGGCGGGGCGGACCTTAGCCAGCCAAATTCGACGTGCCGCTGGCGCCCCGGATACTTTCCTCGCTAGCATCGGCTCACCAGCAACCCGAAGCGAGGAATAATCACCATGGCCACACCGCCATCACCGAGCCGCGACGCCGTCCGCAACACCGTCCCGAAGCTCATCGACCTCACCGAGAAGGTTCTCTTCGGCGACGTCTGGGAAAGGAAGGAGCTGTCGAAGCGCGATCGCAGCCTGATCACGTGCGCGGCCCTCGTCGCCATGAACCGCACCGAGCAGCTCAAGGGGCATGCCGGTCGCGCCCTCGACAACGGCGTCACCCGCGAGGAGTTGACCGAACTCGTCACGCACCTCGCGTTCTACGGGGGCTGGCCAGTCGCAATGTCGGCCGCAGGCGTCATTCGCGATGTGTTCGCCGCCCGCGACGCCGAGAAGAAATCCTGATCACCACACGCAAGGCGGCTGGCACTCCGAAGGGGGCGAGCCAGCGGCCAGCAAAAGAGGACCACACATGAAAGTCGGTTTCATCGGCCTCGGCACCATGGGTGCCTACATGGTCGCCAATCTCTCCAGATATCTGGAAAAGTCGAACCACGGCCTCGTCGTCCACGACGTGAGGAAAAGCGCCGCGGAGCCCTTCATCGCCAAGGGCGCCGAATGGGCCGATAGCCCGAAGGCCGTCGCCGAAAAGTGCGATATTGTCTTCCTGTCACTTCCCGGCCCCAAGGAGGTCGAGGCCGTCTGTACGGACGCGACCACGGGCCTCATGGCCGGCCTGAAGAAGGGCGGCGCCGTCTTCGATCTGTCCACCAACGCCCCGAGCATGGTGCGCAAGATCGCGGCCATCTACACCGAGAAGGGCCTCAGCTTCATGGACGCGCCGGTCTCAGGCGGCCCGAACGGCGCGCGGACCGGGAAGCTGGCCATCTGGGTCGGCGGCGACAAGAAGACCTTCGACGAGAACAAGGTGTTCCTTGACGCCTTCGCCGATCAGGCTCGCTACATCGGCGAGATTGGCGCTGGCTCCGTGGCGAAACTCGTCCACAATGGCGCCGGTTACGCCATCCAGGCGGCGCTCGCCGAGCTGTTCACCATGGGTGTCAAAGGCGGCGTGGAGCCGCTCGCACTCTGGGAGGCGATTCGCACGGGCGCCGGCGGCCGCGGCCGCACCTTTGATCGAATGGTCGACCAGTTCCTCGTCAACAAGTACGAGCCGCCGGCCTTCGCGCTGAAACTCGCCTTCAAGGACATGACGCTGGCGACCGAACTCGGCCGGGAACTTGGCGTACCCATGCGCCTCGCCAACATGGCCTACGCCGAGATGAGCGAAGCCATGGCCCGCGGCTGGGAGGCGCAGGACAGCCGCTCGCCGATGAAGCTGCAGATCGAGCGCGCGGGCGTGAAGATCGAGGTCTCGCCCGATCGCATCAAGGAAGTGTTCGAGCGCGATCCCCCGGCCCAGGGCGATCCGAAGCGGGCCTGACCACCAAGTCGGGGGGCGGCGCCCGGAATGGCCCGCCCTCACGATCGCAACAGGCATCCTCGACATGCCCCACCCGCTCTCCACAAGCGAGACCGAGATGACGACACGGCCTTTCAGGGAACGAATACGCTCCGGCAGCCGACTGCTCGGCGGCTTCGTCTTCTCCACCGACCCGAACATCACACAAATCTATGCGGCGGCAGGCTTCGATTTCGTCATCGTCGATATGGAGCACACGCTCGCGGACACGCAGGTCGTCGCTGCCCATCTGAGAGCCGCGAAGGCTTCGGGGATCGAGGCCATTGTTCGCATCGGTCGCTCGCAGATCCACGATGTGCCGCGCCTCCTCGATGCCGGCAGCAGCGGCCTTATGCTCCCCCACCTCGGTTTGCCGGAGTACGGCGCCGCCACCGCGCTTCGAGCGATGCGCTATGCGCCGGAGGGCGAACGACCGACCTGCACAGGGGTACCCGCAGCAGGCTTCGGTTTGTCCCCGTTCGCGGACTACGCCCGCCGCTCGAACGCGGAGGCGACAGCGATCGGTTTGGTCGAGGACAAGGCGTGCGTCGAGACGATCGACAGCGTTCTTTCAGGCGGCCTCGTCGATTGCGTCATGCCGGGCCCAGCCGACCTTTCCGTGTCGTATGGCGTGCACGGCCAGTTCACTCACCCGTTGGTGCAGGGCGCGATAACGACAGTGCTCGCGGCGGCACGGAAAAAAAGCGTCGCTGCTGGTCTCTACATTTCTGATCCGTCAGAGATCGCCGCAGGCATTGCCCGCGGTTTCTCGGTGTTCGTGCTGTCGATCGATTACAAGCTGCTCGGTGCGACGCTCGCTGCGGCCACGGCAACGATGACGGAGAACACTCGGTAACGAGCCAGCCCGGCCTGCACCCTTACAATCTCAACTCGGCGGCATCACATAAGCGGAGATGGCGCACGAAGCCATTGTATGCAGGTCAGCGAGCCAATTGTGAAACTCCGGGTCGGATACGAGTTCAACTACCGGTTTCCCCAGCCGACGCCGTGCCTTCTCGTCCTCAGTATCCACCATTCGCGCGTCGCCGATCTCGCGTCGCCCGATCATATCTTGACGTCGCCATCCATTCCGTTGGTCAGCTACCGCGACGGGTTCGGCAATTGGTGTAGTCGCATGACGGCGCCAGCAGGGCTGGTCCGTATCTCGACCGATGCGATCGTGCGCGACAGTGGCCAACCGGACCCGGTCGCGCCGGACGCGGGCCAAGTCCCGGTCGAGGCCCTGCCCGACGATGCCCTCGTGTTCCTGCTCGCCAGCCGGTTCTGCGAAAGCGACAAGCTGCTCGACATGAGCTGGCAGTTGTTCGGTAAGCATCGGCCCGGCTGGGGACGCGTGCAGGCGATTTGCAATTTCGTGCATGACCGCATTGTCTTCGACTATGCGAAGGCACGGCCGACGCGAACAGCATCCGAAGCCTATGTCGAAAGCACCGGCGTTTGTCGCGACTACGCTCATCTCGCCATCGCGTTCTGCCGCGCGCTGAATATACCGGCGCGTTATTGCACGGGCTACCTGGGCGATGTCGGAACATCTCCCCCGTTCCCGCCGGGTGACTTCGCCGCTTGGTTCGAAGCCTATCTGGATGGGCGCTGGTACACGTTCGATCCGAGGAACAACACACCCCGCATCGGCCGCGTGCTCCTTGCGCGGGGCCGGGACGCAGCGGACGTAGCCATGGTCACCACGTTCGGTCCGAATACCTTGCAGAGCTTCCGCGTGTGGACCGATGAGGTCGCCGAGACCAGCGCCTGATCTCGCCACCCGGCCGCCGCTACGTGCGAGATAATCGGTTCAGCCGCGCGCCAGCAGCCGATCGACCATCTCCCGCGCCGTACCCAGATAGCCCGCCGGGTCGACGAGTTTCTTCAGGCCGGCCTCGTCGAAGTGGGCCGTGACCTCCGGCATCAGACGCAGCTGATCGATGAGCGGCGTCCCTTTGTCCAAGGCTGAACGGCAGGCGGCGTAGACGAGATCGTGCGCCTCGCCACGCCCCGTGTGCGGCGCCAGTGCCATCATGACGGCCTCCGCAACGATCAGCCCGCCCGTGATGTCGAGATTCCGGCGCATGGTGGCCGGCTCGACGATCAGCCCTTCCAGCATGAATCGGGCCTGATGGAGCGCCCCCGCCGACGCCAGGAAGGCCTCCGGCAGCGCGATCCACTCGAGATGCCAGGGCCCGGTCGCCCGTTCGTGATCGGTCGCCATCGCATCGAGCAGTAGCCCTGCCTGGGCCCGGACGGTCTTGGCCAGCGCCACGATCATCTCGCACGAGATCGGGTTGCGCTTCTGCGGCATCGTCGAGGACGCACCTCGCCCCTTCACGAACGGCTCGAAGACTTCTCCGATCTCGGTCTGCATCATCAGCATGACATCGACCGCGATCTTGGCGAGGCTACCAGTTACGATCCCGAGAAATGCGCCGGCCTCGGCAATGCCGTCGCGGGCCACATGCCACGTGATGTCCGGCTGCGCGAGATCGAGCTCAGCCGCGAGCGCAGCCTGGACCTCGAGGCCCTTGTCGCCGAGCGACGCAAGCGTGCCGGCCGCACCTGAAAACTGCACGACCAGCACCCGCGGCTTGAGTTGCGCCAGCCGCTCGCGATGCCGCCGGATCATCGAAAGCCACACGGCCGCCTTGAAGCCGAACGTGACGGGCAGTGCGTGCTGCAGGTGCGTGCGTCCCGCCATCACGGTATCGCGATGCTTGGCAGCCAACGCGGAAAGCGTCCGGTCCAGGGAGTCGAGGTCGGCCTCGACCAACGCCAGTCCGTCACGGAGCTGCAGCACCGTCGCCGTGTCCATGATGTCCTGAGTTGTGGCACCCCAATGAACGTAGCCGCCCGCTTCGCCGACCGCTTTGGCCATCTGGTGGACGACACCGATGATCGGATATCCGACGACGTCCGTCTCGGCCTTGAGCTGGGTAAGATCGAGCGTTAGCCCCTCCCCGCCTCGGGCGATCTCCTCGGCCGCCGCGGCCGGAACGACACCCACCTTGGCCTCGGCCCGGGCCAACGCAACCTCCACCTCGACATAGCGCCGAGCCAGCGCCTCGTCCGAGAACACCGCCCGCATGGCAGGCGTACCGAAGAAATCGCGGAAAATACGGGAATCGAAGGCGGTGGACGGCATTGCGCAGACTCGCTGATGACTTGGGGTGACGTTGTCCTGCAAACTAGGCGAATGGCTCACCGCACGCCATCACGTCTCGTCTCCGGACACACGATCTGCGGGTATCCCGCGTGCGGCGTTGGCCACCGCCGTGCCACGTGCTTAGCTGCGGGCCACAACCATTCCAAGGAACACCAACATGCTCAGTCTCGAGGGCAAGGTCGTCTTCATGTCGGGTGCCGGCTCGGTCGGTGACGACCCCGACGCCAAGGTCTGGGGGAACGGCAAGGCCACGGCCGTTCTCTTGGCCCGCCAGGGTGCGAAGATCTATGGCGTCGACCTTCGCAAGGAGGCGGCCGACATCACCAAGGCCATCATCGACAAGGAAGGCGGCACCTGCGTCACCCGGGCCGTCGACATGACCAAGGCAAAGCAGGTCGAAGCGGCCGTGGCCGACTGCGTCAAGCAGTTCGGGCGTATCGACATCCTCGTCAACAACGTGGGGGGGTCGGCGCCCGGCACCGCCGTGAGCATGGAGGAGGAGGTCTGGGACCGCCAGATCGACCACAACCTCAAGACCGCGTTCCTGGGTTGCAAGTACGTCATTCCGGTCATGGAAAAGCAGGGCAAGGGCGCGATCGTCAACTTGGCCTCGGTGGCTGGGCTGCGCATGACGGCCGATAGGCCCCACGTCGCCTACTCGACGACCAAGCTCGGCATCCTCGCCTTCTCCAAGTCGACCGCGATCGCCTACGCAAAGAAGGGCATTCGCTGCAACACGGTCATCCCGGGCCTGATGCACACGGCGCTCGTCGAGCACCGCCTCGCCAAGACCATTGCCGCCAACGACTTGCAGGGCCTGATCGACAAGCGCAACGCCGCTTGCCCCACCGGCAAGATGGGCGATGCCTGGGACATTGCCCACGCCGTCCTGTTCCTGGCTTCGGATGAGGCGCACTACATCACGGCGACGGAGATCCTGGTCGACGGCGGCCTCACCGCGGCGACCGGCCTGGGGTGACACGAGCCCCCGCAGCCGCAACCGCTCACGTGGTGCAGCCTCAAGCGTCCAGGGGCTTGGCGGCCCACGCCTCGGCCTGCCGGCCCGTCGCCTCTGCGATCGTGGCGAGACCATTGACGCGCGCATGGTCGGCAAGATGCGCCTTGATCCGCCCGATCAGGCCCGCTCCTTCGTAGATGAGCCCGGTGTAGAGCTGTATGAGCGTCGCCCCGGCCTCGATCTTCGCAAGCGCCGTCGCCGGGCTGTCGATCCCGCCGATCCCGATCAGCGGAATCGCGCGTGCCGTCGCCAGGTGAATCCGCGCCAGCATCGCCGTGGACCGGTGAAACAGAGGCCGTCCCGAAAGCCCGCCGGCTTCCTTCGCCGTGCCGGCATCCTCGAGCCCCGGCCGCGCCAACGTCGTGTTGGAGACAGCGATCGCGTCAACCTTGTGCGCCATCAGACGACCGGCGATGGCGGCGATATCGTCCTCGGCTATGTCGGGTGCGATCTTCACGACGATCGGACGACGCGGCGAACCGGCCGCAACGTGGCGCTCCCGCGCTGCCATGACCCGCGACAGCAGTTCATCGAGCGCGGCAGGGGCCTGCAGGTCTCGCAATCCCGGCGTGTTGGGCGACGAGATATTCACCGTAAAATACGTCGCGACATCATAGAACAGGTCGAGCCCGGCGACGTAATCCGCCGTGCGATCCTCGGCATCCTTGTTGGCGCCGATGTTCACGCCGACGATGCCACCGCGACCGCGCCGCGCCTCGAGCCGGCCAAGGGCGGCAGCGTGTCCCTCGTTGTTGAAACCCAGGCGATTGATGACGGCCCGATCACGGATCAAACGGAAAACGCGCGGTTGCGGATTGCCTGATTGAGGTCGCGGCGTAACCGTGCCGATCTCGGCGAAACCACAGCCCATCGAGAGAATGGCATCCGGTACGCGTGCATCCTTGTCGAAGCCCGCTGCGATTCCCACCGGATTGGGAAACCGCATCCCGGCTACGGTCGTCGCCAACCGCACATCGTCTCCGCCCGTATCTCGCGGATGCAGCCCCTTCTCCAAGGCCTGGATACTCATTTGATGCGCGCGCTCGGGATCGAAGGCCAGCAGCGCCGGTCGCGCGAGATCGAACAGTTGGTTCAGCATCTGGCGAGATCTCCAGGAAGGATGTGGCGACCGTCAGGGCCGACCTCGAGTGGCGTACACTGCCTGGCTAGGCTCGGATCGAGCGGGCCGTAGAGATGCGGAAAGAGCGCGCCATCCCGCGCCGGTTCCCATTTCAGGGCGGTTGCAAGCTCGTCCGCGTCAAGTGCAATGAGCACCAGACCTTCGCGACCGCGCCCCTGACGGTCCGCGAAATGCCTCGCCAGTGTTCCCGGAAGTTGCGCCGAGGTCGAGAAATGAATGAAGCCGTCGCGGGCGTCGTCCGCCGAGCCGACATAAACCCCGGCCTCCAGCGCCGCGGCCCATTCATCGATCGAGCAAACCTTGTAAACTATTTTGGGCATAGACTTTCCGTTTATCGTCGTTCCGTGCTTTTTCCGGGCACGGAGGGGTCGCGGGTTCCGGCACGTCTGCCTGGTGCAGAGGCCCGCGCTTCACGCCCGTTCCGGGAGCTGCACAGAGGGTACTCGGTCTACTCCGTGACACGGCCCGTCCCCGGTCCGGTCGGACGGAGAATCGAGGTCCGCTCAGGGAACATTGTAGCCTTGCATCGCTCATCGCTTGATCCAGTACGATCGCCGATCCGATGCATATCACGGGATGTCGACGAGGCGAACGAGATGCGGCGGCGTGACAGGCCTCTGACCCACGACTGGATATGGAGCGCCATCGACACGCTCGCAGAGCGCCGGGGCCTGACCCCCTCCGCTCTGGCCAGGCTCGCGGGCCTGGACCCCACGACCTTCAACCGCTCGAAGCGCCTCACGCCCGAGGGGCGGCCCCGGTGGCCCAGCACTGAGAGCATTGCCAAGGTTCTTGAAGCAACGGCAACCACACTCGACGATTTCGCAACGCTGGATTTCGAGGACACACTCGAGATCTCGTTCGACGAGGCCGAGGAAGGTGAGATCTCGGGCGTCCCCATCGTCGGCCGGATTCGCGGCGGCGTTGTTCCGGATTGGGAGCCACCTCTCGAGCACAAGATGACCGCCAACGGCCGTCAGGCACTCGAACCTCTCCGGCGCCGCTTCGCATTGGCCGTCGTCGACGCCAGCCTCGAGCCCGCCTACAGCGCGGGCAACGTGCTCGTCGCATCCGAGGCTGCCGAGCCGCGCGCGGGTGACCGGGTCCTGGTGAAGCCGGCCGGGATGCCGGTTTTTGCCCGGTTGCTCATCGCGTCCACGGCCAGTCGCATCGAGATTGCACCGTTCGGTTCAGAAACCACGCGTATCTCTCTGCGCCGCCGCGAGATCGATTGGTTGGCACGCATCGTCCTGGTGCGCCAGTAGAACTCGGCCCACAACAGCGCATAGGCTCATGACGAGCTGATGTCGCGATGATGACACAGCCTTGCTTCGGCGGTTGTTTCGGTCCGCGGGTGCGTGGTATCGGGCCACACTGCAACTGCCCGCCGTCCGGCCGGTGTTGCCACCGAGTCTCACGCCAGTATTACGAGTCCCATGCAGCCTCCCTTCAGTGCCGCCTGTATGACACTCGAGCAGATGCTCGGTGGGCGATTGCGGCTCAGCGTGCCCGCTTATCAAAGGCCCTACGCCTGGACGACTCAGCAGGCGGGTCAATTGCTCGACGACATCCTCTTGGCCCTCGACGACATCGGAGAGACTGACGAAGGCGACAAGACCGACGCCGACAGTGACTATTTCCTGGGTGCCGTCGTTCTGATGGCGACACGAGATGCGGCAAAGCCGCCTGCCGAAAGCGCCGGTTCCACCCACGAGATCGTCGACGGATTGCAGCGGCTGGTGACGCTGACCATCCTGCTCGCCGTCCTGCGCGACATCGCCGAGGATGACGATCCGGTCACAGCTGGCCGTGCCGGAAAATGCCTCGTCGGGACGCTCGAGGCGAGTGAAGCAGGCCTTCCCGGCGAGCCCGACTTCCGCCTCAGGCTGACAGGCCCCACGCAAGGTTTCTTCCAGGCCTTCGTGCAGCAGCGCCGTGCGACGTCGGCAATGCCCGATACCGACGACCTTCCCGCTCCCGAGACCCGTCTCCTCTCCGTGCGCGAACATCTGATGGCGAGCCTTATCACCGAGAGCAAGGAGCGTCGCAGCCAGCTGGTCGAGTTCCTTTTGTCTAGGTGCCATTTCGCGGTCATCGCAGCACGGACCCTCGACCGCGCTCACCACATTTTCGCGGTGTTGAACGATCGCGGTCTTCCGCTCGCACGTGGCGACATCCTCAAGGCCCAGATCCTGGGAGCGGTCGCTGCCGACCGGCATGCGGACCTCCATGCCCGGTGGCTCGATGTCGAGCATAGCCTCGGCGGGTCATTGGAAGAATTATTCAGCCATTTGCGAACGATCGAAGGGCGATCGCGAGCGCGCATTATCGACGAGATCAAGGCACTCGTGGATCGAAGCGGGGACGCCGCGACGTTCGTCGATGGCACGCTTTTCCCCTACGCCGCCATCCTGCAGACGATCCGTTCCGCCGGGCAGGAAAGAGCCAGCCCTGTGCCGCCATCGGTGAACGCACGTCTCGCCTATCTCGGCTGGCTCGGCAGCCAGGATTGGGTCCCACCGCTGATGCTCTATTGGCGCAGGGTCGACGGCGATCCGCAGCGCCTCGATGCTTTTCTCGCCCGCCTGGATCGCCTTGCCTACGGATTGCGTATTCTCGGCATCGGCTCGGACAAGCGCATCGTGCGATACCGGGCTTTGCTCGACGCCGTTCGCTCCGGTCGCATCGACGAGCCCTCGTGTCCCCTCGATCTGACCCGCGACGAGCAGCGGCTGATCGCATTCAACATGCGCACGCTGCATGCTCGCAGCCAGTTGGCCTGCAAACTGATCCTGCTGCGCCTGAACGACCTTGTCGCCGGCGCGCCGCAGCACCTCGATCCGGGTGCCTACACCGTCGAGCACGTCCTTCCGCAGAAACCGGCGAGGACGAGCCGCTGGCGCGACTGGTTCCCCGATGCGGATGAACGCGACCGGTGCACTCAGTCGCTGGGCAATCTCATCCTGGTATCGCGGCACGACAACGAGCAGGCCCGCAACTCCGAGCTGGACCGCAAGCTCGACGTCTACTTCGGCAAGGACGGCAGACAACCGGCATTGACACGAGAGATCGAGGGTTTGACGGAATGGCGCCCGCAAGACGTGAAGCGTCGTGAGGAGCGTCTGGCAGCACTGCTGAACCAGCACTGGGAGATCGGTACGGTTCGCTCGTCGCCGGAAAAACGGGGTCTCGAGGCTAGGGGCCAAGCCTCGACTTCCGAGACCCCTTCACGCCAGGATCAGAGCGCAACAGCAACGTTTCCGCCCGGCTGAGCTGAACGCCCCGATACGCGTCCGGGACCCCATTACATCGCTCGCCAAAACCGATTCGACAGCACAAAATCACTCTTCCGCAACTTAAAGTTGCATAATAGATGTACTCCCTCTGCATGGTGGCGAGAGGGGAAGATGATGGGTGGGCCGCTCGCGGGTCGTTGCGAGATCGTTGAAGAATGCCACGAGACCGGGGCCAAGCCGCAAGCGGCTGATCTCCTGCAGAGACGCATCCTCGATCGCTGCATCGGGGAGACGAGCAAGCAAGCCCAAACCATCTGGGAGAACCTCGAGTCCCGCCTCCGCAGTGATCGCGTGGGTGGGCTGCTGTACAGCATCGCGGCGGTCAAGACACGGGCACTCACCGCCGCGGATCGGGACGTGCCCCTATCACAACTCTTCGCGGGCCTGGATCCCAGCGCCGGTCCGGGTCCCGTCTTTCGGCGTCTCCAGTATTTGTCATGGGTCGTTCGTCACGAGACCTGGCGTCTCCCGGCACTGCACTGGCTCTCCCAGTCAGATTACGAATCTCCCGACACCTTGGCCTTTCTCAAGCGCCTCGAGGCGCTTGCCTGGACGCTCATGATCAAGGCGGAGGAGCCCCATCACCGAGACCGGAGGTATCTCGCCATCCTCGAAGAGATCGACCGCGGCACGGTGCTCATGCCGGGTCGCAAGCTCGAAGTGAGCGCCGCTGAGCGGGCCGCCGTACGCGCCATACTGACCGGCCCCAATCTGGCGCGCCGGCCCTACAAGTTGTTCCTACTGCTGCGCCTCGATGCCATCTACGACGGCGACGACGCCGTGACCCTGACACCCGAGGCGACGATGGAGCACATCTTCCCCCAGCGCCCCGCCGCGGCCAGTCAATGGGCTGAAAACTACCGGCAAACACCGGACGCGGCCGCATTGCGCCACATGCTCGGCAACCTGACATTGCTGACAGAGGCCGAGCAGAACCTGGCCGGCAACCGGGATTTCCACATTAAGCGTTCCGTCTTTGCGGGGAGCGCCTTCACGCTCACGCGCCGTCTGGCAACGGCGACGGAATGGCGCGCCGAGGAGATTCGCGCCCGAACCGAGGCATTGGCTGACGATTTCATCGCAGCCCTGGGTCTCGCCTGAAGCCCGCAGATCGCGCTCTTCTCTGAAACTTGATCGGCCGTCCGATTGTCGCTCGGCGATCGGGCGGGTATGGCTGCCTCAACAAGCGACGGATCACAGGATTGGCGGGAACAGCGGTTATGCGGATCGATCTGGAAAAGTCCCCCGTCATGGTTGTCGGAGGCCCCTACTCGAACCTTCGTGCCACCGAGGCGGCCATGACCGAGGCGGATCGCCTGGTCATTCCACCGAGCCAGGTGATCTGCACGGGCGACGTCGTTGCCTATTGCGCCGAGCCGGAGGAAACCGCCCGGGCCGTTGCCGCCTGGGGATGCCACGTCATCCAGGGTAACTGCGAGCAGCAACTGGCGGCCGGTGCCGCCGATTGCGCCTGCAATTTCGAGGACGGTAGCGCGTGCGATCTGCTCGCCAAGGGGTGGTATCCGTTTGCATCCGAACGGATTTCCGGGGAAATGCGCGCCTGGATGGCGACCTTGCCCACGACGCTCACCTTTTCCCTCTCGGGCCTCGACTTCCGCGTCATCCACGGTGGGATGCGGGAAGTGAGCCGGTGGGTCTTTGACTCACAGCGTGAGTTAATCACCGAAGAGGCCCGCCTCGCCGGAAGCGACATCGTCATCGCGGGCCATTGTGGGCTGCCCTTCATCACGCGCGTCGGTGCGGGCACTTGGTTCAATTCGGGCGTGCTCGGCATGCCCGCCAACGACGGCTCGACCGACGTCTGGTACGGACTGGTGACGCCGGACGAGACCGGTGTCGTGCTCTCGACACACCGCCTCGCGTATGATCATCAGGGCGCTGCGGCCTCGATGCGCCGGCTCGGCTACGCCAACGGCTATGCCCGCACACTTGTGACGGGTCTGTGGCCGAGCCTTGATATTCTGCCGCCGCAGGAGGCCAGCGAAACGGGACGGCGGCTGCGCCGACGCAAACTCAAGGTATCATCCAGATCCGCGCTGCTACGCTCGCCTAACGCCGCCACTGCCTTCGACGCGGTCTCTTGAGACGCCTGGCACCTCGACGGACACATTTCGAACACGAGCGCATGCGTCTTAAGGTTGCGGGGTAGTAGAGTTTCGAATGGGGGCTTAGCCGTGTTCACGCGTCAACCAGCCAGCAGTTCCAAGACCATCGGCGATATCAAGCCGGTAGAGAAAAGCTTCGACCGCACGCTCGATGCCCTTCGTCCAGGCGCCGATGGCAATGCTGGGGCCACGACCCGGCCCGTCAACAGGCAGGACGGTACGCTTTCGATCATCGGTAACGACCTGACGATCGTCGGCCAGGGCCTGCGCATCATCACGCGCGGCACGCTTCAAGTCGAGGGCAAGGTCGAAGGGGACGTCGTCGGAAACGAGGTCATCATCGGCGAGAAGGGCCAAGTGACCGGCGTCGTTTCAGGCCAGACCGTGATCGTGCATGGCGCGGTTGCCGGCACAGTCAAGGGTGTCAACGTCGTGCTGAGCGCGAGCGCCAGGGTCGACGGAGACGTGTTGCACAGTCAGTTGAGTGTGGAGCAGGGCGCTCACCTCGATGGCCGCGTCCGCCGTCCTGCCGATCCGGCTGAATTGGCTCCCGTACTGGAATAGGTTCACCGTCACGGCATGCGTCCACGCGAATTGCCGGGTCGGCAGCCTGATGAGACCGATCTGCGTTGCGAGATCACCGAAACGCGGCCGTCACACGACCTCGCGGTCGTCTTCGTCGAGTGAGGGCCTCCGGGGCCGGGGTCCCGCATTGCGTGGCAGGAGCAGCAAAAGGATCAGCATCGGCGGCACCACGAAGCACCATGCTGCCCACCACGAATGGTCACGATTCCGCGCTGCAGCGATGACTCCGCCCGCAACAGCCGCCGAGATCGCGACGAGGCCCCAGATCGCAATGACATTGATGGCGTTCATCGATCGAGGTCCTCCAACGAACGGCCTCTTTCGAAAAGCGAAATGGCCAAGCGGAACCACGCATTTGGTCTGCGATTGTGGCGGTGTCAAGCAAGCCGGGCAGGAGTTGTCACAGGCACCCCTGCCGCAGTACCAGTCGGACGGTCGTTAGGCCGCCGTTCGCCTACATGCCCGGGTAATTCGGACCGCCACCACCCTCGGGCACCGTCCAATTGATGTTCTGATTGGGGTCCTTGATGTCGCAAGTCTTGCAGTGGACGCAGTTCTGCGCGTTGATCTGGAAGCGCTTGCCGCCGCCCTCGTCCTCGACCCACTCGTAGACGCCAGCCGGACAATAGCGATTGGACGGCCCGTCGTACTGACCGAGCTCCGAGGTCTTCTGGAGCTTGAGATCCTTGACCTTGAGATGGGCCGGCTGGTCCTCCTCGTGATTGGTCGCCGAGAACGATAGATTAGTCAGCCGGTCGAACGTGAGGACGCCATCGGGCTTCGGGTAGGCGATCGGCTTGAAGCCACTGGCCGGCTCCGTAGCCGCGTAGTCGGGCTTCCCGTGCTTGGCCGTATTGCCGAGGCCGATGCCGGGCAGAATGGTGTTGAGCCACATGTCCGCACCGCCGAGCCCGATACCAAGGAAGGTGCCGAACTTGGACCAGTAAGGCTTGGCGTTGCGCACCCGCCTGAGATCCTTGCCGATCGGGCCATCGCGAACCGCGCTCTCGTACCCTTCCAGCCTGTCGTGGCTGCGCCCGGCCTTGAGCGCCGCGAAGGCCTCCTCGGCGGCATGCACGCCCGAGAGAACGGCGTTGTGGCTGCCCTTGATGCGCGGCACGTTGACGAGGCCGGCCGAGCATCCCGTCAACAGGCCGCCGGGAAAGACCATCGTCGGGATCGATTGCCATCCGCCTTCGGTGATCGCGCGCGCGCCGTAGGCGATCCGCTTACCACCCTCGAAAACATCACGGATTGCAGGATGCGTCTTGTAGCGCTGGAATTCCTCATAGGGCGACAGGTAGGGGTTCTTGTAGTTGAGATGCACCACGAAGCCGACCGAGACGAGGTTTTCGCCGTAGTGATAGAGGAAGGATCCGCCGCCGGTCCGGTTGTCCAGCGGCCAGCCGAACGAGTGTTGGATGAGGCCGGGTTTATGCTTCTCCGGCAAAACCTCCCAAAGCTCTTTGAGACCGATGCCGTACTTCTGCGGCTCGTGCCCATCGGCCAGCCTGAACTTTTCGATGAGCTGCTTGGCGAGTGATCCGCGCGCGCCCTCGGAGATGATGGTGTACCGCCCGCGCAGCTCCATGCCGCGCGTGAAGTTGTCGGTCGGCGCGCCATCCTTGCCGATGCCCATGTCGCCGGTCGCAACGCCGACCACGGCGCCGTCGTCGCCATAAAGCACCTCGGACGCGGCGAAGCCCGGATAGATCTCGACGCCGAGTTCTGTCGCCTGCTCGCCGAGCCATTTGCACAGGTTGCCGAGGCTTCCGATGTAGTTGCCGTGATTGTTCATCAGCGGCGGCATCAGGAAATTCGGCAGCCGCATCTCCCCGGCCGGCCCGAGATAATAGAACTTGTCCTCGGTCACCTCGGTGGTCAACGGCGCGCCCTTGCTGCGCCAGTCCGGAATCAACCGGTCGAGCCCGATCGGATCGATGACCGCGCCGGAGAGGATGTGAGCACCAACCTCGGAGCCCTTCTCCAGCACCACCACGGACACCTCGTGTCCGCTCTCCATCGAGAGCTGCTTCAGGCGAATGGCCGTCGCCAGCCCCGCCGGTCCTGCGCCCACGATGACGACGTCGAACTCCATCGCTTCGCGCGGCGGCAGCTCATCAGCGTTCTCAGCCATGTCGACCCTGTCCCAGCCGATTACCTCCAACCCTGTCGTTCGATAGGTCTTTGCTGACCCGAACGTCAAGCATCGTTGCCGCGCCAAGGTTTCGAGACCTCGTCTTGCTGGCGCTTGGCGCCGGTGCCGCTATGCTCGCCCGCGATGACGAACGAGGAGCAAAAAGACAAGTTGCTGGCGCTACTCGCCTGGTGGCGGGAGGCCGGCGTGGCGGACGCGCTGGACGACGAGCCCGTCGACTGGACGGCACGCCCCGACGTGGCGCCAGGAGCCGGATTCGCCTGGCCCGAACCTATCGAGACGCCGTCGGTCGAGACCGCCGGTCGCCCCGGCGTGCCGTCGCAGCCCGCGATTGGGCGCCCGCCGGAAGCGAGGTCAGGCCCCTCGCCCGAAGTCTCCCGTCCCTTCCCACGCAACGAACAGAGACCACCGGCTCCAGTCCCGCCGCACCGTCCGCCCCTCACACCTCCGATTGGCGAATCGGCGGCCCGCCTCCCGTCCCGACCTGAGCCGAAGGCCCTCGCCTCGGCACGGGAGAGCGCGCGTTCCGCCCGATCGCTCGTCGATCTGGAAGCGCTGCTGCAGCGGTTCGATGGCTGCCCGCTCAAGGCGACCGCCAAGACGACCTGCGTCTATCGCGGCGCAACGACGGCGCGCCTGATGGTCATCGGCGAGGCCCCCGGTCGCGACGAGGATCTCGCCGGAAAACCTTTCGTGGGCCGCGCCGGCCAGCTTCTCGACCGCATGCTGGCCGCGATCGAGCTGACCGAGGCCGACGTGCACATCACCAACATCGTCTACTGGCGGCCGCCCGGTAACCGCACACCAACACCCGAGGAAGCGCAGTCCTGCCGTCCGTTCCTCGAACGCCAGATCGAGCTGGTCGCCCCTGAGATCATCCTCACCCTCGGGGGGCCGGCAGCGAAGGCCATGCTCGACACGCCCGACGGTATCTTGAAGTTGCGGGGTCGCTGGCGCGAGGTCCAGATCGCCGGCCGAACGATCCGCCTTCTGCCGACGCTCCACCCGGCCTATCTTCTCCGCCAGCCCGAAGCCAAGCGGCAGGCATGGCGGGACTTGCTTCAGCTCAAGGCCGCACTGGATGGCCCAACGGAAGGCAATGCGCGATGAAGACCTTGCAGGAGCTGCTCGACCTCAGGTTCGGTGATGCGACACCGGTTCCGGCCGATCTCGCCGGTCACGAGACCCTCCGCCGCCTCGCAGGCCGGGGCGTCGTGCGCCGCTTCAAGCCGGAGCCTGTCGCGCCGGGTGTGCTCGACACACTCGCCGCCGTCGCGCTGTCCACCCCGTCGAAGAGCGACCTCCAGCAACGCGACATCCTGATCGTCGAGGACGCAGCCATTCGCGGGCGCATCAACGAGCTGCTGAAAGACCAGGATTGGATCCCGGGTTGCCCGCACCTCCTCGTGTTCCTCGGCAACAACCGCCGCCAGCGCCAAGTGCATGAATGGCGCGGCCACGCCTTCGCCAACGACCATCTCGACGCCTTCTTCAACGCCGCCGTCGACGCCGCTATCGCTTTGGAAGGTTTCATTGCCGCGGCCGAGGCAGCTGGCCTCGGCTGCTGCCCGATCAGCGTCATCCGCAATCACGCGGAGGAAGTGAGCCGCCTGCTGGGACTGCCGGACCACGTCTTCCCGGTGGCGGGCCTCGGTGTCGGCATCCCAGCCGGACCGGCCTTCGTGTCGGCGCGCCTGCCGCTCGGCCTGACCGTCCACCGCGACCGCTACACCGAGGCGACCGACGAGTCCGTCCGCGCCTACGATCGCCGCCGCAACGGCATCTTCCCGTACCGCGCCCAGCGCAACGTCGCCAAGTTCGGCGAGGCAAAGGAGTACGGTTGGAGCGAGGAGAAGGCCCGACACTACGCAGTCCCCGAGCGCGCCGACTTCGGCACCTACGTGAAGCGGCGAGGCTTCAAGCTGGAGTAGGCCAAGGCTCGCGCGACCACACCACGCTCTTGCGCGCCGTCGTCAGCAGTGGCTCAATTGATCCTCCATCCACGGAGGATCTCACGGCATGGCACTTTACGAGATGCGCACCTACACGCTCTACGTCGGGAAGATGGGCGAGGCGCAGAAGCTCTACACGGAGCTGGGCTTTCCCGCGCTGAAGAAGGGCGGCCACGACAAGAATCTCATCGGTTACTTCGTTGCCGACACGGGTATGATCAATCAGCTGGTGCACATCTGGAAGTTCAAGGATGACGCCGACCGGCGTGCGCATTGGGCGGCCGTCTTCGCCAACAAGGACTTCGTCGAGGGCTTCGCCTCGAAGTTCCGCCCACTCGTGACGAGCCAGGAGGTCAAGCTCATGACCGAAGCCCCCTGGGGCCCGCATCCCTGAGAATCTGGACGATAGCGGTGTCAGGCTTTGGCCCGGCACCGCTCACAGCCGCCCCCGCGTCCACCATCGCGGGCCGCCTCGGTGCGGCAATTGCCTGTGGGTAAGGCCGGCTGGATCGGCAACGTCTGCAGGGCTCAGCATTGCCCTGCCACCGCATTGGGATTAAACGCTGTTTCTTTCAGTTCCGCGTGCCGATCGATGCGCGCGATGCATAACCGTCTGAGCGTCCGAGTGCCAGCTGCGTGCGACGTGAGTGCCGGGACGAGCCGGCAGCGTCCTGAGCACAAGAGCGGTCGTCCGGGACTATGCGCTATCGCCGCCTGAACCTAGCTGTCCTGGCCGTTGCTGCCGGCCTCGCCGGCTGCGCCAGTAACCTCTCGTCGCTCTCCATCGAGGGAAGCGGGATAGCGGCGCCGGATGACACCCCCGTCGCCGCGCGGGATCCGGAGATCGCCGGCCGCGAGCGCGTCGCAGTCGATAGCGTGCCCTACACCATCGCAATGGCCGACCCGGCCCGCGCCTCCCAGATTCTCGCCCTGCGGGGTACTGCCCGCGCGGCTGTCTCGGGGACGCGCAGCATCGCGGCGGCCCCGGACACGACGCCTACGACGAAAAAGAACCTGTTCGACGTCGTCACTGTTCTGTGGGGGACCGATCGCAAGATCGAAACCCGCGTCATCGGGGAGCCAGCGCCACAGCCGGCGACAGGCCCGCTGGTGACCAGCTCGGTCAGCGTCGGCAAGATCACCTACGCGTCACCGACGACGGAACGCGGCAGCAAGCTCACGACGGGCGCCGCCATCGTCACCATTCCGCGCACGGCCCGGCAGGCAGGTACGATTCCTCGGCCGCGCCAGTACACGTTCCTGGACCCGCGCTACTATCGGGAGACGGAAAACCCGGCGAAGCATTTCACCATCGCAAGCCTGCGCGCCCTCGATCCGGCGGAGTTGATCGCCCGCGCCAACGGCCTGATCGACAAATCGCAGCGCTTCAAGGATCAGGCACTGGTCTTCGTGCACGGCTACAACACATCGTTCGACGACGCGCTCTATCGAACGGCCCAAATTGCACACGATCTCGAGTTCGACGGCCTCGCCGCCATGTACAGCTGGCCGTCGCGCGGCACCTATGTCGACTATTCGTATGATCTCAACAGCGCGGCGCGATCGCAGGGCTATCTGATCGCCTTCCTCGATCGCATCGCCCGGGAGACGCGCGCCAAGCGCATTCACATCATCGCCCACAGCATGGGTAACCGGCCGCTGATCGAGGCACTTCGCACCCTGCAGCAGAATGGCAATCGAGAGGTCAGGGCCAAGATCGGGCAAGTGGTGTTCGCGGCGCCGGACGTGGATCGCGATCTATTCTCGGAGATTACTTCGAAGCTCGAGATTGGCCTCGGTCGCACGCTCTACGCCTCGAACGAGGATAAGGCCCTGATCCTGTCCCGTCAGGCGGACGGCGTGCCGAGGGCGGGTGATGTGCCGCCGGGCGGACCGGTCATTCTGAAAGGCCTCGACACCATCGACATCTCGAGCGCCAGCACCAAGGCTCTTCTGGCAACGAACCATAGTAATTACGCCGAGCGCAGCCACATCCTGAAGGATATTCAGCTACTGATAGACACCGGGACGCGTCCGCCCGATGTCCGCTTTCCGCTCTACCAGGTCGCCGAGGCGCGCGGCGGACGCTACTGGCGCTATGTCCCGAACAACTAGCAGCGCCTCGACCCGAGCCGATCAACCTGGGCGCGGCGTCCTGGGTGAGCGCTCGTCGGGCATGACCTCGACCGAAAGCCTGCCGAGGCCCGTGATCTCGGCATCGATCCTGTCGCCGACCTTGAGGTAGGTTCCGCTCGCCATGCCGACGCCGGCCGGCGTTCCTGTGAGCACGATGTCACCCGGCTCGAGCGTGACGTGCTCCGACAGGATCGAGATCTGCTCGGCGACGCCCCAGATCATATCGGACGTATTCGCATCCTGCTTCAGGACGCCGTTGACCCAGAGGCGAAGGTCCAGGTTCTTCGGATCGACAAAGCGGGCCGGCACGATTTTAGGGCCAACCGGGCATGAGGTATCGAACGCCTTGCCCGCGAAGAGGTCGAATTTCCAGGGATGGCGCGGGTTCATCTGCCAGTCCCGGGCAGAGAGATCGAGCCCCACGGCATAGCCGGCAACACCCGCAAGTGCCTCCTCCTCCGAGGCGCGCCGCATCCGCGTGCCGACGATGACCGCAAGCTCGATCTCCCAGTCGAATTTCTCGGACTGGACGGGATAGAGAACCGTCTTTCCGCATCCGACGAGGCTTGTCGTCGGTGGCTTGAGGAAGAACACCGGGGTGCCGTCCTCCTTGCGGAAATCCGGCTTGTTCGCCTCTTTCCGCATGTGCTCGTAGTAGTTCGCCCCACCCAGCATGAGTTTGTTCGGGAACTGCAGCGGCGTCAGGAAATCCTCGGCTCCCGGCGCCGGATCGAGCCGCGCCGGGCTCTGCGGACTGAGACCTCTCGCGATATCGCCGAGCCGCTTGTCGGCGGCCTTCCAATCCGAGAACAAGGACATGAGGCCCCGCGAAGGGTGCCCATCCAGCAGATCGGGAGCGAGCTGATCGAGCCGATAGGTAGCCCCTCCCACCTCGATCACGGCAACGGCCTTCCCGTCGCGTTTGACGTTCGCCAGCGCATAGTTCATCGCGATCCTCCTCCCGGCCGTGATCTGTGGCCGCTCCAAGAACTGAGTACGCCACGACTTGGGCTCGGCACGCAATTCGTCCTATGCTCCACCGAAGTTGAGCTGACGGAGGTATGGGGATGGCCGCACTCGATCTCGAGGCCGAGTACAACAATCAAAAGCGCGTGCCCGAGTACGTCGACATTCGGGCCCGTTGGGCGAAGGCCTCGGAGGCCCTGCGCAAGGACGCGAAAAGCGACCTCGACCTCGCTTACGGCAAGGGCACCCGCAACAAGTACGATCTTTTCAGGGCAGCAAGTGGCGGCACCAACGCGCCGCTGGTCGTCTATATTCACGGCGGCTACTGGCAGCGCGGTGACCGTAAGGACAACAGCTTCGTCGCCAAGGAGCTGATCGCCCGTGGCGTCGCCGTTGCCCTACCGTCCTACTCGCTATGCCCAGCGGTCGGCGTCTCGGACATCGTCGACGAGCTTCGCCAGTTCATGAAGGCGGTGTGGGACCGGACCAAGCAACGCCCGGTCGTCGTCGGTCACTCGGCAGGCGGCCATCTCGCCGCTGCCATGCTCGCGACGGACTGGTCGAAAGTTCCCGGCGTACCCGCCGATCTGGTGAAAAGCGCCTATGCGCTTTCCGGCGTTTTCGAGCTGGCGCCACTGCTCCCGACGAGCCTCAACGAGGCCTTGAAGCTAGATCCCGCCAAGGCGCACGAGGCGAGCCCGCTGCTCTGGTCTCCACCGCCCAAGGATCGTACGTTCGTTGCGGCGGCCGGCGGCGACGAAAGCCTGGAGTTCATCCGCCAGAGCCTCGAGCTTGCAGCCGTCTGGAGCAAGGCGGGCGTCAAGGCCGAGTGCGTCGTGGTGCCCGGTGCCAACCATTTCACCATCGTCGAGGAACTGACGCGCCCCGACAGCGCGATGCTGGCCCGCATCGTCGGGATGGCGAAGCAATGACCATCTCGCCAGCCGCCTCGGGCGGCGAACCAGGCCCGACAGGAGACGCCACATGAAATTCGGTCTGCGCTACTGCAACACCGGCGACTATGTCGATGCAGCGAAAGCCGTGGAGCTTGCCCAGGCCGGCGAGGCGGCGGGTTTCGAGTCGATTTGGACTGTCGAGCACACCGTCGTGCCCGGCGGCTACGGCTCGACCTATCCTTACGCCGCCGGCGGCAAGATGGCGGGCGGCAATGACGCCGTGCCCTTGCCCGACCCACTGATCTGGATGGCCTACGTCGCTGCCGCCACGAAACGCGTAAAGCTCGCCACCGGCATCATGATCCTGCCGCAGCACAATCCGGTGGTCGTGGCCAAGCAGGTCGCGACGCTCGATCATCTCTCCGGTGGCCGCATCCTGCTCGGCATCGGCGTCGGCTGGCTGAAGGAGGAGTTCGAGGCGCTCGGCGTGCCGTTCGAGGATCGCGGCCGCCGCACCGACGAGTACATGATGGCACTCCGCGAGCTCTGGAGCGCCGAGAAACCGAACTTCGACGGCACGTTCGTCCGCTTCAAGGACGCCTACTGCCGACCACAGCCCGTGAATCGCCATGTGCCGCTCATTGTCGGTGGGCATTCGACTGCGGCTGCAAAACGCGCCGGCAAGCTCGGCGATGGCTTCTTCCCGGCGCGCGGCGCTCCGAAGGATCTGTTCGACTTAGCCCGCACTGCGGCGCGCGAGGCGGGCCGCGATCCCGACAAACTCGAGTTCACGGTGAGCCTCCCCGACAAACTCGAGGACATTCCCGCACTTGCCGCCATGGGCGTGAAGCGTGTGCTCGTGCCGGTCACGCCGATGGGCGGCCTCTCGGCGGTCGTCAAGACACCCGACGACGCTCTTAAATGGCGCGACGTCATTGCGAAATATGGCGGTCTCGGCTGAGGTTCTGCCGTCGCCACCGTTGCGCGTAGCAAACAACAAAAAATTCGAAAGGTCCGCCGACGATGGGACAGGAAATCGACATCAAGGCACGCGACGGCAAGACGTTTGCCGCTTATCTGGCATTGCCGTCCAAGACACCCGCCGCTGGCATCGTGCTGCTTCCCGAGGTGTTCAACACCAACCCCCACATTCGTTCAGTCTGCGACGGCTATGCCGCTGACGGCTTCACTGTCCTGGCCCCCGATGTCTATTGGCGGCAGGAGCCGGGGTCCTATCTCGCCTACACCGACGAGGGTCGCGCCAAGGCCCAATCGCTTCGCGCCAGGCTCGACACGGACCAGTTCTGCCGGGACCTCGAGGATACCGTGGCCGCACTCGCCGCCCGCCCCGACTGCACGGGCAAGGTCGGTGTCATGGGCTTCTGTCTCGGCGGGAAGTTCGCATACCTGTCGAGCGTCCGGCACAAGATCGGCGCCGCCGTCAGCTACTACGGTGTCCAAATCGACCAGCATCTCGACGAGGCCGGCACGCTCGGCTGCCCGCTGTTGATGCACTTCGCCGAGGAGGATGCTCACGTGCCTCCGGCCACGGTTGAGCTGATCCGTCAGCGCTTGGCTTCGTCTGGCAAGTCCGAGGTTCACGTCTATCCGGGCACCGTTCACGGCTTCAACCGCTACGGCTATCCGCCCCACAACGAGGCGCAGGCCGCCGTAGCCCGCAAGCGCACGGTCGAGCATTTCCGTCGCCATCTCGGCGGCTGAGGCGCACGGACCCATACGGGGCGACCGGACGATGACGGTTATTCCCCTTATCGGTTAACGCAGCGGCTTCTGCCTCCCGCGCGACAAATCCAGCGTGATGGGGCAAGGTGGCTGTCACCTCGACACTCGGCATCGACCCAAGCGGGAGACGTAAATGGACACCGGTACGACCAAGATGATCGCCAAGAAGGAAGGCGGCATCGGCTGGATGATCTTCAACCAGCCGGAGAAGCGGAACGCCGTCTCGTTCGAGATGTGGGTCGCCATCCCGAGGATCATCAAGGCCTTCGAGGAAGACCCCGAAGTACGCGGCATCGTTCTGACGGGTGCTGGCGACAAGGCCTTCGTTTCGGGCGCCGATATCTCCGAGTTCGAGAAGAAGCGCTCGAGCGCCGAGGACGTGAAGATCTACAATGCCGCCGGCGACGAGGCGAACGCCTCCATCCAGGCCTCGACCAAGCCGACCATTGCCATGATCCGCGGCATCTGCATCGGCGGCGGCCTCGGCATGGCCCTCAACACCGACATCCGCATCTGCTCCGACGATAGCGTTTTCGCGGTGCCGGCGGCCCGCCTCGGCCTCGGCTACCGCTACGGCGCCATGAAGCGCCTCGTGGATGTCGTCGGCCCGTCCTATGCCAAGGAAATCTTCTTCACCGCGCGCAAGTTCACGCCGGCCGAAGCCCTGCAGATGGGCCTCGTCAACCGAGTGGTGCCCGTGGCCGAGCTCGAGAGCTACGTCAAGGACTACACCAGCCGCATCGCCGAGAACGCCCCGCTCACCATGAAGACGGCCAAGATGGCGGTCGACACGCTGATCGCCGACGAATCGAAGCGCAATCGCGCCGCGGTCGACGACATGGTCGCCACCTGCTTTGCCAGCGAGGACTACATCGAGGGCCGCCGTGCCTTCATGGAGAAGCGCAAGCCCCAGTTCAAAGGCCGCTGATCCGGCACGTGCCGAGACGCACGTCCGAAAACGGAAGCAATAGCGAGAGCGCGAGACATGGCACGCGAGACTGTCCCGAAGACGGTGGCGGGCGCCTATCTCGCGCTCTTGAAGGCGCGGGGCATCGACTGGCTCTTCGCCAATGCCGGCACCGACTTCGCGCCGATCATCGAGGCGCTGGTGGCGGCCCGCCAGAGCGCCATCCCCGTGCCCGAAGCCGTAGCGATCGCTCACGAGACCACGGCGGTCGCCATGGCGCACGGCTATTGGCTCGTCACCGGCAAGCCGCAGGCGGTGATGGTCCACGTCAATGTCGGCACGGCGAATGCGCTGATGGGCCTGATCAATGCCTCGCGCGATCACGTGCCGATGCTGTTCACCTCGGGGCGCACACCTCTGACCGAAACCGGCCGCCTCGGCAGCCGCGATCTGCCCATCCATTGGGGCCAGGAGATGTTCGACCAGGCGGGCATGCTGCGTGAACTCGTCAAATGGGACTATGAGCTGCGCTATCCCGACCAGATGATCGATGTCGTCGATCGCGCTCTGTCGATCGCGATGAGCGAGCCACGCGGTCCCGTCTATCTCAGCTTGCCGCGCGAAGCGTTGGCCGAGACGTGGACCGGCGGCACTCTGCCGGCACCTGACCTCGCGGCCTCGACCGGCACGGCTCCGGACGCTGCGACCGTGGCCCGCATGGCGGATCTTCTAGCCAGCGCCGAGCGGCCCTTGATCATCGCCGGTCGTGGCGATGCCTCGGGCTTCGACGTGCTGGGCGAATTTGCGGATACCTGCGGCGTCCCAGTGGCGCACTTCTGGCCCGCCAGGCTCGCCATCTCGACGGAGCATCCGATGCACGTCGGCTTCGAGCCGAGCCCGTGGATCGAGCGAGCCGACGTCGTACTGGTGCTCGACACTCTGGTGCCGTGGCTACCCGCACGCCACAAGCTCGCAGATGGCGCCAAGATCATCCATGTTGGCCCCGATCCGGGTTTCCATCGAATTCCCATGCGCTCTTTCCCCGGCGACCTGTTCGTCAAGGCCGGAGTGGCGGAAACCCTGCGGCAGGTGCAGCCGCTCGTGGCCGACGCACCGGCCGCGCGCGCGCGACGGCTGGCGCTCGCAGCCGAGATCGCACAAAGCCGCGAGGCGAGAGCCGGCGCATTCGCCGAGCCGCCCGCCGGCCCGATGACCAATGCCTGGGTCAGCCACGTTCTCTCGCAGCATCTCGGAGAAGACGCGATCGTCTTCGGCGAACTCGGCGCCGATCCATCAGCCATGCGCTTGACACACGCCAACGCCTGGTTCGGACACCCGATTGCGGGCGGCCTTGGCTGGGGCATGCCGGCCGCGCTCGGCGCCAAGCTCGCCATGCCGGATCGTACCGTCGTCGCCTGCGTCGGCGACGGCTCGTACCTGTTCGCCAATCCGATCGCCAGCCATCAGACGGCCGCCGCCCTGGACCTGCCGATCCTCACGATCGTCTTCAACAATGGCGTGTGGAACGCCGTCAGGAAGTCGACGCGCGCGCTATATCCGTCCGGGCTCGCGGCGCAATCGAACGACATGCCGCTGTCGTCTCTCGCCCCGGCCCCCGCCTACGAGCAGGTGGTGACAGCCTCCGGCGGCTATGGCGAGCGCGTCGACGACGCGGCAGCCCTGCCCGGCGCCATCGAGCGCGCCCTGAAGGCCGTCCGCAACGAAAAGCGTCAGGCTCTGCTCAACGTCATCGTCGCCGCCTGATCAGCCGCCGACAACGCCGACTGGGCCTAGGTCGTTGACGCTCGTTCCCGCGCGCGTGATGATCCGAGGAACACCCAGCATGGGGATCTCGGAGAGGAACGGCCATGGCGAGGCTCGACGGCAAGGTAGCGATCATCACGGGTGCCGCGCGCGGCATCGGCGCCGCCGCAGCGCGGCTGTTCGCGGCTGAGGGTGCCAGCGTGATGCTCGCCGACGTTCTCGCTGAGCCGTTGCAGGCGGTCGCCTCGGAGATCGGCGCCAAGGCCGCCGTCTGCCCGACCGACGTCACCGACGAAGCCGCCGTCAAGAAGCTGGTCGACGAGACCGTCGCGCGCTTCGGCAAGGTCGACGTCGCGCTTCTCAATGCCGGCATCGAGGGCACCATGACCTCGATCGTCGACTATCCAGCCGAGATGTTCGACAAGGTGATAGCGGTCAACGTGCGCGGTGTCTGGCTGGGCCTCAAGTACGTCATGCGGGCCATGGAGAGCACTGGTGGATCGATCGTCATCACGTCGTCCACCTCCGGTATCCGCGCCACTACCGGGTTGTCGGCCTACACTGCCTCCAAGCACGCCGTCATCGGCCTGATGCGCTCCGCAGCCCTTGAGGGCTCCGACAAGAAGATCCGCGTCAACACAGTCAATCCCTCGCCCATCGACACCCCGATGATCGCCTCGCTCGAGAAGATGCGCGGACTCTCCGGGCGCAACGATCAGCCGATGGCCACGGGCACACCGCTCGGCCGCTACGGCACGCCCGAGGAGGTGGCACGCCTGATGCTGTTCCTCGCCAGCGACGAATCGAGCTTCTGCACGGGCGGCGTCTACATGGTCGACGGCGGCGTCTCGGCAGGACGCAAATAAGGCGGCACGACACCTGATATTTCGGCAATCGGAACCACCAGAAGAGGCAACGGCAGCAGACCATGTCAGACAAGAAAACCATCACGTTCCCGGTCGAGGCGACCCACGTCATGATGTTCCGCCGATCAATCGGTGACTACGCCGTCCCCGATACGGGACTGGAAAAGGCGGCCGTGCCGCCGACGTTTCCCCGCGCCGTCGCGCAATTCGATCCGGACTATCACCTGCGCCTGAAGCCGGGCGAGGCCTGGTTCGGGTCCGGCAAGAAACCGTCGGGCGTCGAAGGCAAGCCGTCCTCCGCGGGCGGCCTCCACGCCGAGCAGCATTTCGAGTTCCTGCGGCCGATGGTGCCAGGAGACGTGCTGAGTGTGACCGAGCACGTCGGCAAAACCTGGGAGAAGGAAAGCAAGCGCGCCGGCAAGCTCGTGTTCACCGAGCGCGTCCAGGAGTTCCGCGACCAGAAGGGTGAACTGGTCTGCATCTCGCGCGGCGTGAGCGTCCGCACCGAGCGTCCCGTGGATCAGAAGTGAGGAGCGCAGCCATGCGTTTGAAAGCAAGCCAGATCTCGGTCGGCGACACGTTCGAGGACATCCTCGTCGAGGACCTGAAGCGCACGCAGCTCGTCATGTATTCGGGCACGTCCGGCGACTACAATCCCCTCCACACCGACGACATTTATTGCCGCGAGGCGGCCGGCTACCCCGGCGTGTTCGCCCACGGCATGTTGACGATGGGGATGACAGGCCGCGTCGTGACGGACCGCTTCGGCGCCGAGAACGTCAAGAAATACGGCGTCCGCTTCACCAATCAGGTGTGGCCCGGCGACGACTTGAAGGGCAAGGCCGTGGTCGACGCCATTCGTCAGGAGAACGGCGAGACGCTGATCGACATGACGATCACCACGACCAACCAGAAAGGCGACGTCGTCCTCTCGGGCTACGCCACGGCGAGGGCAGAGAAGTAGGCAGAACCGCTCTTGATAGTTGGAGGCGCACGATGCCTCCTTCTGTCATCCCGGGACTTGTTCCCGGGACCCATCGTGCATCAGGCGCAGAGCACTGAATTGGCCCCGCCATACGTAAACGGTTAACTTCGAGGCGGGCCGGAAAATGGGTCCCGGCAATAAATGCCGGGATGACAGCCGTAGTGTTTCGATCGAAACCCCATCACGCTCCCGGCTCAGGCCCGAGCTTCACCTGAAGCTTACCGAAGTTCTCGCCGCGCAGGAGCCCGATGAAGGCGCGTGGCGCCCGCTCGATACCCTCGACGATGTCCTCCTTGTACTTGAGCCGGCCCGCGCGGACGAGTTCGCCCATCCGCCGCCGGGCAGGCTCGAAGAACGGCGCGAAATCCGAGACGATGAAACCCTGCATGCGGACGCGCCGCCCGACCATGGGCCAGAGCAGGCGCGGTCCCATTTCCGGCTTCTCGGCGTTGTAGGCCGAAATCGATCCGCAGAGCGGCACCCGCGCCCAGAAGTTGAGAAGCGGAATGACGGCATCGGTGACGACACCGCCGACATTGTCGAAATAGACGTCGATGCCGTTCGGGCAGGCGGCCGCGAGATCCGCGTCGAGCCGGCCGGCCTTGTAGTCGACGACCGCGTCGAAGCCGAGTTCGTCCTTGACGAAGGCGCACTTCTTAGCGCCGCCCGCGATGCCGACCACCCGGCAGCCGCTGATCTTCGCAAGCTGCCCGACCGTTTGCCCCACCGCACCCGAGGCAGCCGACACCACCACCGTCTCTCCGGGCTTCGGCTGGCCGATCTCGTAAAGCCCGAACCATGCCGTCATGCCCGGCATGCCGAGAATGCCGTTGGCTGTCGAGATCGGCGCCAGCGCGCGATCGATGAGCCGCAGATTGTGCCCAGCGCTGAGCCCGTACTCGCGCCAGCCGAGCCGCCCCTCGACCACGTCACCCGCCTTGAAGGCCGGGTTGTTCGACTGAACCACCTCGCCGACCGTCCCGCCCTCCATCACGTCGCCGATGCCGACCGGCTTGGCATAAGACGCTTGCTCACGCATGCGGCCGCGCATGTAGGGATCGAGCGACATGTAGACGACCCGAACCAGCACCTCGTTGGTGCCGGGTACGGGCATCGCCACCTCTTCGATGCGGAAATCGCTCTCGGCGGGCTCTCCGGGCGGGCGACGGGCGAGAACGACCTGGCGATAGCTTTTTGGAATCATGCTGGCTCCGGTGGATTGACACAGCGAACGCGTGCCGCCGCAAACGGGGCGCGCGTGCCTACCGTCTGATTTTCGGCGTGATCGGCTTCAGGATGCGCACACCCGGCATATCGAACATGCTGGCCGTGAGCCCGCCGGCAGGCACCAGCGCAATCGACCGTCGCTTGCTCTTGGCGTCTAACCCGACACAGGTCAGGCGCGTCGCGCGTGCCTCGTAGGCACCGGGCAGAGCGGCATCACCTTCTGCCATCAGCAGATGCTGGTCGAATGCCACGTCCGGCGTCTCGTGGCATCCGTCAAATACATGCCGCTGCCAGTTGAAGTGCTGCTTCGCCCAGTCGCCGGTCGACGCCGGGCCACCGCCGGCCTTGTACTCGGAACTCTCGAACACCTGGGGGCCTGCCACCTCGTGCAGAGCCACCCACGGCGAGGGCGAGGAATTGAGCGAGCGGAAGCGTTGAGTGGCCGTGAACCCGGGAATCGTGCGCACGAGAAACGTTGTGTGTTCGAGATACCAGGTATGCCAGTCGTGCTCCCGCTCTGGGTTCCGGAAGTCCATTTCGACAACGTAGATCATGAGCCGTCCTCTCTGTTCTCGATGTTGTCGCAACTGCACTTATCGCCCGTTGCCCGACCGGAGTGCAATGCTCTCGGCCGCCAGAAGGCCCTGCACGCCGGCTTTGGCGAGCCCGCCCAGGTACCCGACGGGCTCCCCGCCCTCGAGACCGCCTGTGTTCGAGCCCGCCGCATAGAGTCCCTCGATCACCGAGCGGTCGGTCCTCAGCACGCGCGCCTCTCCGTCGATCAGGATGCCGCCCATCGTGTAGGTGATGCCGGCCACCACTGGGATCGCACGAAACGGCGGCGCCTGGATCGGCATCGGCGAAGTCTTGGTGGTGCTGCGGGATGGCGTGAGGGCACCGGCGGTCCCCGCGCCAAGCGCGGCGTTGTACCCGCGCACCGTCTCGATGAGCGCCGCTGCCGGGAGCCCGGCCTTGATCGCCAACTCCTCGAGCGTCGCCGCGACGTGCACGGTACCGCCGGCCTCCGGAAGCGTCGGATTGGCCGGAATACGCGCCGAGCGGCCCGGCCCCTCCCAGATTGCGGCGTCGAAGACGATCGTCGCGCCCAGCGGATCGTCGGCCCGCGCCAGAAGGTTCGTGAGCGCAACGCCACCGACGCCCTCGTCGGCAAAGCGCTTGCCCCGGCCATTGACGAGGATGCCTGAGGTCGCCAGGGCATCGAGTTCCGGATACGGCCAGACGCGGTCGTTCGTTAGGGCATCGCGCGAAAGAATATGGCCGTAGAAAAGGTCGAGGCCCGACGTCGCAGCCCCGACAGCCTCCGCCATCGCGAGGCCATCGCCCGTGCCGTTGGCCGCACCGCGCTGCTTGATGCGGTCCGGATGGCGCGTGATGTGACGGCCGAGCCGCTCGTGGCTCGCCTGAAATCCGCCATCCGCCAGCACCACCGCGCGCGCGCCGAAGGTCTGCGTCACGCCGCCGACGTCGGCGACGACGCCAGTGCAGCGCCCCGCCGTCATGACCAGCGACCGCGCACGCGCGCCAAGCACGAGCCGCCCGCCACGCGAGGTGATCCGCTCCGTAAGCCGGCGAAACAATTGATCGGGACCACGGTCTTCCCAGTCGAGGCCCGCCCGCATCGCGCGCATGGGGGCCAGGATGAACTGCTGCCAGGCTACCTTGGTGCCGGTATAGGTGGCACCACCTTCACTCATCCATTCGACGAGTCGCCCCGCGTTCGCCGCGAAGGCATCCGCCTGCGCCGCATCGGCAGCGCCTGCCGTAGCCCGGTCGATGACCCCGCGCAGAATGGTCGGAGCCGCCGTGATGTCGTGATAGCCCACGTGATAGACGCCACCCGACCACCGCGCATTGGCTGGATAGCGCGGATCGGCGCCCCGCTCGAGGACGATGACCGAAAGCCCGAGCTCGGCAGCGCGCGCGCCCGCGGTGAGGCCGGCCATGCCCCCACCGACGACCACCAGATCCGTCGCAACAGTCGCCCCGCTCATGATCCCCTCCGGTGTTCCATGCCCAAGGCTAGGCATGCATGGAAGGTCACTGCAAGGCTGAAGGCCCGGCCGTGACCATCGTCGGCTGGCAGCGCCGGGTTCGGGCCATTATGTTCCAGTGTCGTCGAATCGCCCAACGAGCGGGAGCTGCCGCCGCCCATGTCCCGCAGAACTCAAGGCCCCGAGATCGAGCGCCTGATCCAGCTCCTGGCGCGCCTGCCTGGGCTTGGGCCCCGCTCGGCCCGCAAGGCGGCACTCGCGCTTCTCAAGCGGCGGACGGACCTGCTCGAGCCGTTGTCGAAAGCCATGGCAGATGCGGCCCAGCACCTTCGCGAATGCCCGGAATGCGGCAACCTCGATACGGTTTCTCCCTGCACGATCTGTAGCGACGAGCGCCGCGACCGCACATTGATCGTCGTCGTCGAGGAGATCGGTGACCTCTGGGCGCTCGAACGAGCGGGCGTCATCAGCGGGCTTTATCATGTGCTCGGCGGCCATCTCTCTCCGCTCGACGGCGTTGGACCGGATGAGCTGAACATCCCCCTCCTCGTTGCCAGAGCCGTGCCTCCCGTCAAGGAGGTGCTCCTTGCGCTCAACGCGACGGTCGAAGGCCAGTCGACAGCGCACTACCTGCGAGAGCAGCTGACGCAGGCGGGGATCACGGTCTCCGCGCTGCAGCAAGGCGTGCCGGTCGGTGGCGAACTCGACTATCTCGACGAGGGTACGCTCGCTGCCGCGATCCGGGCCCGGCGCCCGCTGTAGCGGACGGCATTCGCTCGCCCTGCTCCATTCGAGGTGGACGTTGCCGTCCGGGAGCCCCATCTGTTCGTCATCGCACTGCGAGGATCGACCGATGCGCCAACAGCCAACCGCACTTCGCCGAGCCTGCACCCGCCTCGCGCTTGCCATGGCACTCCTACCGTCTGCTGCGACCAACGTGTTGGCGCAGACCACTGACGCTCCGGCCGCGCCGGCTTCCAAGATCCGCGTGGATGTGGTCGCGCGCGGCTTGGAGCACCCGTGGGGGCTGGCTTTCCTTCCCGATCGGCGCATGCTGGTGACCGAACGTCCAGGCCGGGTGCGCATCGTCTCCCGCGAGGGCAAGCTGTCGCGGCCGTTGACTGGCGTGCCGAAGGTGGCGGCGAGCGGCCAGGGCGGTCTTCTGGATATAGCGCTCGCACCCGACTTCGAGCGCTCGCGGCTCGTTTACATGAGCTATGCCGAACCGCGCGACGGCCGCGCTAATGGCACCAGCGTCGCGCGTGCGCGACTGGTCGGCGCTGCGGGTGAGGAGCGCTTCGAGGACGTAGAGGTCATCTTCCGCCAGGAGCCGTCCCATCGCGGCGGGCTGCACTTCGGCTCGCGGCTGGTATTTGCCCCCGATGGCAAGCTGTTCGTCACGCTCGGCGAGCGCTTCGAGATGGAATACGCGCAGGACCTCGGCCGGCACTGGGGCAAGGTGGTGCGCCTGGAGCCCGATGGCAAAGTGCCGGCTGACAACCCGTTTGTCGGCAAGGAGGGCGCGAGGCCGGAGATCTGGAGCTATGGCCATCGCAACGCGCAGTCGGCGGCAATCCACCCCGGCACGGGAGCACTCTGGATCGTCGAGCACGGGCCCCGGGGCGGCGATGAGGTCAACATCGTCGAGCGCGGCGCCAATTACGGCTGGCCTGTCGTCGGCTACGGCATCGACTACTCGGGCGCGAAGATCCACAGCGCCGCCGACCGTGCCGGAATGGTGCCGCCAATCTACTACTGGGTTCCCTCGATCGCCCCGTCTGGCATGGCCTTCTATACGGGCGACCTGCTTCCGGACTGGCGCGGCAATCTACTCGTCGGTGCCCTCGCGGGGCAGGCCTTGCACCGCCTCGTGCTCGATGGAGCCCGCGTCGTTGCGGAGGAGGTTCTGATCGCCAACCGCCGCGAGCGTATCCGCGACGTTCGCCAAGGCCCGGACGGCGCCGTATGGCTCCTGATCGACGCCGGCGACGGCGCCATCGCACGAATTGCGCCGGACAATTGATCACTCGGCTGAATTTATATTGCGCCCACGGAGCAAAAAGTGTTGTTTGACGGCGGCGACGTGTCTGTCCGCACACGGCCACAAACTGTGCGTGTCGATGTGCTAGCCGGGTGCTGATGCCGACACGGCGTCGGAACGTAAAGAGCGAGGGCACGTCCGTGAACATTGTCTCCATGGCTATGCAGTATCTGACGCCGATGCTCGTTGATCGCATCGCGACGTCGCTCGGCATCCAGAGCCCAATGGTGCGTTCGGCCATCGCCGCAATTCTGCCTACGATCCTGGCGGGCATCACTGGAGTGGCGAGCAAGCCGGGCGGCGGTCGACAGATCACAGATGTCCTCGGCAAGCAGAACACCGACATCCTCGGTGATCTCGGCAGCATCTTTGGTGGCGCGAAGCAAACTGATATCGCGAAATCCGGCACCGACGCGCTGCGCGACCTGCTCGGCGGCAATGCCGTATCGGGACTGACCGGCGCTGTCGGCAAGTTCGCCGGCATCGGCGATGCGCCTGTGCAGAGCTTGGTTGGCATGTTGGCGCCCGTCGCCCTCGGCACGCTCGCTAAGCAGCAGAAGGAATCGGGCCTCGACGCCGCCGGCCTGACCAACCTCTTGATGAGCCAGCGCGCGAACATCCAGGCCGCCATGCCGAGCGGCTTCTCCGATCTGCTCAAGGGGACGGGCCTGCTCGATGGGCTGGCTGCGCCGAAGGTCGCGGCGCCCACGCCGCAGATCATGCCGACGCCGCAGGTCCAGCCGGCCGGCGGATTGGGAATGTGGCCGAAAGTTGCGGCTGCAGCGCTCCTGGCCGTTCTCGCATGGTATTATTATGGCCAGCAGCGCCCGGCGACGGTCTCGCTGCCGCCCGCGCCTCAGATCACGGTGGCGGGACAGAACATCGGCAGCCAGCTTGGCTCGGTGGCGGAAGGCCTGCGTGGCACGCTCCTCGGCCTGAAGGACGAAGCGTCCGCGAAATCAGCTCTGCCACGCCTGCAGGAGATGTCGCAGCAGCTCGGCAGCGTCCGTGACAATGCGGCCAAGCTGCCACCGGATGCCCGCAAGACGCTGGCGACCTACGCCGCGCAACTGCTCCCGCTGTTGCGCCCGCTAATCGACAAGGCCTTGGCGGGCTCTGGCGTCAGCCCAGTTGTGAAGCCGGTGCTCGACCAGATCCTCAATCGGATCGAGGCAATGGCAAAGGCCTGACGGCCTGCGGCATCACGCAAAAGCATCGATCCTCCGCGCGACTTGAGCACAAGGTCGATCGCGGAGGCTCGGCTAAACGAGGATGCGACCCGGGAGATCCCGGGTTGCAGTTTCGAAGCCACACCTGAGGGGCAAAATACTCGCCAGCCGGTCGCACGGCTTGCCCCGACACCTCGAAGCAAGTCAGCGTTTTTCCGTTCGCACATCTTTGCAGATTCGCGATTCGGAAAGGCTTGCCCATGCTCAAGAGAGCGCCTGCAGCGCTGCTCGCCATCGCGATGCCGGTCATGGTGTCGCTCGCGACCCCGGTTTCCGCCGCTGATTGCCCCGGCAATCCGAATGCCCTTGGGGTGTCCCGCGTCGTCGAGATCGACACCACCGGCGGCCCCGGCTTCGGCTTCGAGCACTTCAAGGACCACGATTTCCTTCGCGACAAGGAGGTCGTCCTCACCTTCGACGACGGCCCCTGGCCCGGCAACACGCCGCAGGTGCTGAAGGCACTCGCTGATCACTGCGCAAAGGCCATGTTCTTCGTCATCGGCAAGCATGCCATGTGGCACCCGGATATCCTCCGGCAGGTCGCCGCGGCCGGTCACACGGTGGCGACGCACACGTTCTCGCACCAAGCCCTGTCGAACAAGAAGCTCGATGAGGCGCAGCGCAAGGCTGAGATCGAGATGGGGATCAGCGCCGTCCGCCGCAGCCTCGGCGATCAGGCCGATAAGCTGAGCTCCTTCTTCCGGTTCCCGGCCCTGCAGCATCCGACCGACATGATGACCTACGTCGGCGAGCGCAACATCGGCGTCTGGTCGACCGATATCGACAGCTTCGACTTCAAACTCAAGGGGACGAGCAAGCTCGTGCCGTCTTTGATGAAAAAGATCGAGAAGCATGGCAAGGGCATCGTGCTGATGCACGATTTCCAGAAGAACACGGCTGAGGCGGCGTCCGACCTGCTCGCCCAGCTCAAGGCCGGCGGCTACAAGCTCGTGCACGTGAAATCGAAAAGCACGGTCAAGTCGATCGCCGAATACGACGCCCAGGTTGCGCTGCAGGTGAAGGGGCCGGTGAGCGCCAATGCGCGCCCGACGTCGAGCGTCGTCAAAACTATCAGCGAGGCGAGCAAGTAGCCCTAGCGCGACCGTTGAATTGACCTGCGATGTTTGTCTGACAGGCGGCCCTCGGGCCGCCTGTCGTCGTTGTGACATGGTGCCGTGCTTGAGTAGTTCTACGGCCCGGCGCTACAGTAAGCTCAAGTGAGAGTGTGCGTCTGAATGCGCGGGGCCCATAGGATGCAAGAACAGCGGGAAACAGCCGCGGCGGCCGAGGCGCAAGTCGGAAGAGCTGCGCCGAGCTATGGGGCGCACTTTGTTCCCAAACTGGTCATCGCACTGCGGGAAGGCTACTCGGCTGGTCATCTGTCCAATGACCTTCTTGCCGGACTGACGGTCGCCATCCTCGCCCTCCCCCTGTCCATGGCGATCGCCATCGGCGCCGGCACTACGCCCGATCGCGGGCTCATCACCTCGGTTGTGGCAGGGTTCTTCATCTCCGCGCTCGGTGGCAGCCGCTTCCAGGTCGGCGGGCCAGCCGCGGCTTTCATCGTCATCATTGCCAACATCGTCCATGTTCATGGCATCGGCGGCCTTATGACGGCGACGTTTCTCGCCGGCTTCATGCTGGTAGCCGCAGCACTCCTCAAGCTCGGCACCTACATCAAGTACATTCCCGGCCCCGTCATTCTGGGCTTCACCAGCGGCATCGGCATCATCATCGCCGTCGGCCAGCTCAAGGATTTCCTCGGCTTCACGGGCGACGTGCCGGCAGAGTTCCTGCACAAGTTGACCGCGCTCTGGGAGATCAAGAATACGTTCAATGCCTCGGCGCTGCTCGTGGGCCTCGTGACGCTCGTCATTATCTCCGTAACCAAGATGTTGCAGCCAAGTTGGCCCGGATTGCTGTTCGCCGTGGTCATCGCATCCGGCCTCGCCTGGGGGCTCGGATTGCCGGTGGACACTATCGGCTCGCGCTTCGGCGGCATTCCGAGCGCGTTGCCCATGCCGCAGCTGCCCGACCTGTCGCCCGCCATGATCAGCGCCGTACTGCCGTCGGCCTTCACGATCGCCTTCCTCGTCGGTGTGGAATCGCTGCTCTCGGCCGTTGCCGCCGATGCAAAGACGGGCGGCCGCCATCGTTCGAACGCCGAGGTCATGGGTCAAGGCATCGCCAACATCGCTTCACCACTGTTCGGCGGCCTCCCCGCGACCGGGGTCATCGCCCGCACGGGCACCAACATTTCGGCCGGCGCCAAGACGCCGCTGTCCGGCGTCATGCACGCGGTTTTCGTGCTTCTCTTCATGCTGCTGGCGGCGCCATTGGCCTCCTACCTTGCGCTGCCGTGTCTCGCCGCCGTCCTGCTCAACGTTTCGTGGCGGCTGATCGACTACAAGGAGGTCTCGCACTTCTTCACGCGCGCACCGTTCGATGACCGGCTTGTTCTTCTCGCCACGCTGGTGCTGACCGTTCTCGTCGATCTCAATGTCGCCATCGGCGTCGGCTTCGGTCTTGCTTGCATGCTGTTCATGCACCGCATGGCGGAGGCAGCCGTGACCACAGTCGGCACCTCGGCCCGCCTGGACGACGATACCGACGACGTCGCGAAACCCCGCTCGGTCCTGACCGAGATGACTTTGCCCGACGGCATCCAGGTGCTGTCGCTTCGGGGCCCGCTCTTCTTCGGCGGCGCCAGCACCTTGATCGATACGCTGCGAACCGGCAAAACCTATCCGAAGGTGCTCATCGTCCGTATGCGCGACGTGCCGCTCGTGGACGCGACGGCGCTCTCGGCTCTGGAGGATCTGGCGGCGGACCTCGGCAAGCGAGGCGGGCGTCTGGTCATTGCCGGGTTGCAGAAGCAGCCACGCGAGGCGCTGCACCGCATGGGGCTGTTGAAGCGCCATAAGGTCATCATCGCATCCAACGGCTTCATCGCGCTGGAGAAGGCGAAGGCGTTGTTGGGCGGTCCAGCCATCTGAGAGTGTGAACCTCCCTTCTGACCCCCTTCTTTCGACCTCACGGAGATGCTATCTCCCGCGGATGACCGACACAGCGCTCATTCGCAACTTCTCCATCATCGCCCACATCGACCACGGCAAGTCGACCTTGTCCGACCGGCTGATCCAGCTGTGCGGCAACGTCTCGGACCGGGAGATGTCGGAGCAGATCCTCGATTCCATGGATATCGAGAAGGAGCGCGGCATCACCATCAAGGCGCAGACCGTGCGCCTCGACTACAAGGCGAAAGACGGAAAAACCTATCAGCTCAACCTGATGGACACGCCCGGCCACGTCGATTTCGCCTACGAGGTGTCGCGCTCGCTCGCCGCCTGCGAGGGGGCTGTCCTGGTGGTGGACGCGTCCCAGGGCGTCGAGGCCCAGACCCTCGCCAACGTCTATCAGGCCCTCGACAACAACCTCGAGATCCTGCCGGTCCTGAACAAGGTGGACCTGCCGGCCGCCGACGTCGATCGTGTCAAAGCCCAGATCGAGGATGTGATCGGCATCGACGCCTCCGGCGCCATCGGTGTGTCCGCCAAGACCGGACTCAATGTCGACCAAGTACTCGAGGCGATCGTCGAGCGCCTGCCACCGCCTGTGGGGGATCGCAGCAAGCCCCTCAAGGCCATGTTGATCGACAGCTGGTACGACGCATACCTCGGCGTGGTCGTTCTCGTCCGCGTCAAGGAAGGCGTCATGAAGAAGGGCCAGCGCGTCAAGATGATGGCGACCGGCGGCTCCTACGGCATCGATCGGGTCGGCATCTTCCGGCCGAAGCAGGAGACCGTCGACGAGCTCGGCCCCGGCGAGGTCGGCTTCTTCACCGCCGCCATCAAGCAGGTCGCGGACACCCGCGTCGGCGATACCGTCACCGACGAAAAGAACCCGACGGCCGCGGCCCTGCCCGGCTTCAAACCCGCGCAGCCGGTGGTCTTCTGCGGCCTCTTCCCCGTCGACGCCGCCGACTTCGAGGACCTTCGCGAGGCCATGGGTCGTCTCCGCCTCAACGACGCGAGCTTCTCCTACGAGATGGAAACGAGCGCGGCCCTCGGGCAGGGCTTCCGTTGCGGCTTCCTCGGCCTACTGCACCTCGAAATCATCACCGAGCGCCTCGAGCGCGAGTTCGACCTCGATCTGATCACGACGGCGCCATCCGTCATCTATCACCTGCATATGACCGACGGCACGGTGCAGGAGATGCACAACCCGGCTGACATGCCGGAGACCATGCGCATCGATCACATCGAAGAGCCATGGATCGAGGCGACGATCCTCGTGCCCGACGAGTACCTGGGCTCGGTGCTGAAGCTTTGCCAGGACCGGCGCGGCCGTCAAAAGAACCTCACCTATGCCGGCAGCCGCGCGATGCTGGTGTACGATCTGCCGCTCAACGAGGTCGTCTTCGACTTCTACGACCGCCTGAAATCGGTCAGCCGTGGCTATGCCTCGTTCGACTATCACATCAAGGGCTACGAGGAGGGCGACCTCGTAAAGCTGTCGGTCCTGGTCAATGCCGAGCCCGTCGACGCGCTGTCCATCGTCGTGCACAGGTCGCGGTCCGAGCAGCGTGGCCGCGCCATGTGCGAAAAGCTCAAGGAGCTGATCCCGCAGCACCTGTTCAAGATCCCGATCCAGGCGGCGATCGGCGCCAAGGTGATTGCTCGCGAGACGATCAGTGCGCTTCGCAAAGACGTGATTGCCAAGTGCTACGGCGGCGACATTTCGCGCAAGCGCAAGCTCCTCGACAAGCAGAAGAAGGGCAAAAAGAAGATGCGCGAGTTCGGCTCCGTGGAAATCCCGCAGGAGGCGTTCATCGCCGCTCTGAAGATGGACGAGAACTGACAGTCGAGCATTGGGTGGCGGAGATTTGAACGACGTAAACTTTGTTTGTCATCGATTCTGCTGTAGTTTTCGTCTGATTGCGATGCTGGTGCGCGTGCGAAAAGCGTAATCGGCTAGAGCGGAGGCAGATTTATGCGGTGGATTTCAGCTCTGGTGGCAAGCGCCCTGCTGACATCGACGGCGACAGCCCAGTCGATTGCGCCGCATTTTCAATCGGGCTCGCCATCGGTGGTCAGCGGCCCCCTTCCCGCGCTTCCCCAGGCGACCGCTGAAACGCTCGGGCTTTCGATCCCGACGGCGACGGTCATGGCTACCGAGGCGCCCACTGTCGCGCCCCGCTCAACGGCTGTAGAGCAATTGACGGCGCCCAAGGTAACGGCGCCGCGCGAGACCAACACCCGAATTGCGCGCCCGGCTCATAATGCAAGACCGGAACAACCTCGTGAGATCCAGAGGCAATCCGAAGCCCGCCGGACGCATCCGTCGAACGCGCGCAGCCTCGGTCGCTTCTGGCCGCCAGTGTTCTGATCGCGAAGCAACCCCATTTGAGATGAAAAAACCCGGCGCGATCGCTCGCCGCCGGGTTTCTCATGTGGCTGTTCGGATCGGTCTCCGCAGAGCAGTCGAATTGCCCTACGGAGAAAACGTCGATCTTATTTCATCGGCTCGTGATGAGCCTCCGCATAACCGCCCCGATTGCCGAAGCGATAGTTGATCCCGATGCGAGCGATGTTGCCGGAGGTCTCGATATCGGCCGTGGCATTGGGCTCCTGCAGCAGGAAGTTTTTGGAGCCAAGGTCATAGTAGAGCCACTCGCCGCGAGCCGACCAGCGGTCGTCGATAGCGAACTCGATACCGCCGCCCACCGCCACCCCCGTCTGCGTCGCCGTGGGATTCAGCAGATTGTTGAAGCTGTAAAGCTCTGACTGCCCGCCATGGTTGTTCTGAGCTTTCGCACCCACCTCGCCGAACGCGAGACCCGCTTTGATGTAGTAGAGCGTCCGCCCGTCAGCGAAGCCGAGTCGGCCTGTCAGAAAGCCGATACTGTCGACCTGGGCGACACACGAGAAGACGTTGTCAGCTCCACAAGCGGGCCCGGATACGCCACCTTCGGCATTCGTCCAGTTGTAGTCGGCTTCGATGCCGAGCACGGCATGCCCGAACTGCACGTCGTAGCCGATCTGCCCGCCGACGAGATAGCCTCTATAGTCAGGCGTCACGAGCGAGCTGCCCGGTCCGAAGTCCCACTCCTGCTGACCCCAAGTGCCACCAGAGCTGAAGCCGACGTAGGGTCCAGTCCAGCTGTAGTGGGAGGCCGTCGCTCCGCCGCCATCCTTGAGGCTGCCGGCAGCATCTCTCGGCTCGAACTGATAGCGCAGACCTGCGTTGACCGAGAGGCCTTCGAAGTTGTCACCGAACCGATAGTCGCCGCGCACGTAGCCCAGCCACCCCGTGTTCAAGAGCACGCCGGCTAAGCCGGCACCGACGTGTCCGATCGTTCCTACTCGATCTGTCTTCGTGGTCGCGTCCATCGGCACGTTACCAATCAGGAACGAGCCGGCTGCCCCATCCGTCACAGTCGTGGTCACGCTGTCTCCGAATTCATGGAAGACACTGACGGTGCCGAATGGCTGCCATGCCATCGTCTGCGTTACGATTGTGGTTCCGAAGCGCAAACTCGCTCGCGCAAGTGCGCTATTGATGCTGCCAATTTCAACTGTCCCGGGAAAACCGGGAGATGGCGTAACGTTGAACGGCAAGTCGATCGCCCCGGCCACATCAAGCCGGTCGACGTCCGTTCGGGACAACACGATGCCGGCCGACGGCTCCAGGAACCAGCTGTCCTTGAGGTCAAACCGGTAGCTCGTATTCGCGAGCAAAGCAGCGCCGCGCGCCGTGAGCGGATGATTGAACAGCGAGTTGTCGACGTCGTTGAGTTGGAGGCTGTAGTAGTCGCCGCGCAGCTGGGCGTCGAACGAGAAGTTGCCTTTGCTCAAGGCAAGATACACGCCTGCGAACGGCACCTGGCTTTCACCAGTGAATGTTCCGACGTTAGCCGTTTTGTCCTTTGCGTCCACCTCGACATAGCCTGCGGTGAAGCCCCACTGGAAGTTTGCGCCGTTGTTGAACCGGAACCGCCCGATGTCAACGCCGGCCTGGGTGCCGATGTAGTCGAGCTTTGTCGTCGATCGGCAATCGTAGGGATCGGCCGCAACCCCAAAGACGCTGCCCGTGGTACGGCTATCGGCCTGCACCTCATCGGTTCCTGCAACAATTCGCGACCATCGACCGCCGCCTTCGACATTCTCTTGTGTCCCACCCGGAGACGCCGCGAATGCCGTTGATTGGGCGAGAGACGAAGTATTGACCGCGTTGATGGTCGCAATGATCGAGCTGATCGCGACGCCGGAAGCGAGGGGCACCAGGTCCAGATTGCTGGCACCCAGGCCGGGACGCGAGCAATCCGCCAGCACCCCGCTCGCAGTCGCCACGAGCATCACCCCGCCCATGGCGCCACGAAGAGCCGCCTTCTGCATACGCATCCGCCTACCGCGAGAAATTCTGCGCGTCGCACCAATGAGCTGCCCCACCATCGGTTCGGCCTCCACCATGCCCAGCAGGAAATTTTCATAACTTTCAGGTGGACAAATCGTGATTCGACGCAGCGTGTCCACGACGGCCGGAGACCGGGTGGACCCATTATCCGCCGAAAGCGCACACTATGCTGCAACCTGGTCACATAATTGCACCCCAAGGATGCAGTAAATATAGAAAAACTACTTAAAATAGCAGAACGCGCATGGCGATGTGGATTCGCAACCACCGCCGCCTCACCTGCTGTCGTGCGGCAATCCTGGCGCCGCCTCTCGAACGGCCGCAGTTCCCACATTCCACTCGTATCGGCGCACGATAATTGTGCTCGTCGGATGCGTTTTGATCGATCGCGTGCGTTGACCCGATCCATTTCCCCTGATTTGATCCGGAGAGATCGAGACGCAGCCTTCACGCGTTGGCGGCGCGACGTCTGATGTGGCTGGTCGCAATAGAAGCGCGCACCGTCTGGCGCTAGACAGCCTTCAACAAACGCGCCCGAAACGGGCCAGGGAGAGTGACGATGGACGATAAGAAGCTGAGCAAGCTGATCGGCGATGTCAAGCATGGCCGCCTGTCCCGCCGTAGGTTCCTGCAGCGCATGGCGGCCGTCGGGTTGGCCGCCCCGTTCGCCAATCAGCTACTGGCGTTGGGTGACGTGGCCATGGCTCAATCGCCGTTCCAGTACGCGCCGACGAAGGCCGGCGGCGGCGGTCCGCTGAAGCTGCTGTTTTGGCAGGCGCCCACTCTGCTTAATCCGCATTTCGCAGTCGGCACGAAGGACCAGAACGCCGCCCGCATCTTCTACGAGCCCCTCGCCGGCTGGGACCCCGACGGCAACCTGTTCCCGATCCTTGCGGCCGAGATCCCGACCCGCGAGAACGGGGGCCTCTCCGCCGATGGCCAGAGCGTCATCTGGAAACTGAAAAAGGACGTCACCTGGCACGACGGTAAGCCGTTCACCGCCGACGATTGCGTCTTCAACTGGGAGTTCGCACGCGACCCCGGTACCGCTGCAACGACATCGGGCACCTACAAAGACATCAAGGTCGAGAAGGTCGACAGCCATACGATCAAGGTCGTTTTTGCAAAGCCGACCCCCTTCTGGGCCGACGCGTTCGTCGGCGGTCGCGGATTGATCATCCCGAAGCACCTCTACGAAGCATTCACCGGCGACAAGTCGCGCGAGGCTCCGGCCAATCTGAAGCCGGTCGGCACGGGTCCCTACAAATTCGTCGATTTCAAGCCCGGCGACAACGTGCGCGGCGAGCGCAACGACAAGTATCATCTGCCCAACCGCCCCTTCTTCGACACCATCGAGATGAAGGGCGGCGGTGATGCCGTGTCGGCAGCGCGTGCCGTGCTGCAAACCGGCGAATTCGACCACGCCTGGAACATGCAGGTCGAAGATTCCGTCCTGAAAAATCTCGAAACGGGTGGCAAGGGGCGCGTCGTCATCACGCCCAGCGGCAACGTCGAGATGATCATTCTCAACAATACCGATCCCTGGACCGAGGTCGACGGCGAGCGCTCGAGCATCAAGACGAAGCATCCGTTCCTGACCGAGAAACCCGTGCGTCAGGCACTGGGGCTGCTCGTGGACAGAGACTCTGTCGAAAAGCACATCTATGGCCGCACCGGGCAGGCGACCGCCAACTTCGTGAACAATCCGGCGAAATTCCGCTCGCCGAACACGAAGTTCGAGTTCAACGTCGACAAAGCCGCAAAGCTGCTCGAGGATGCTGGCTGGAAAAAGGGCCCTGACGGCATTCGCGCCAAGGACGGCAAGAAGCTGAAACTGGTCTACCAGACCTCGACCAACGCGCCGCGACAGAAGAACCAGGCCATCGTCAAGCAGGCCTGCCAGAAGGCCGGTATCGACGTCGAGCTGAAGTCCATCACGGCATCGGTGTTCTTCTCCTCTGATGTCGCCAATCCCGACACGTTCACCAAGTTCTACACCGATATCGAGATGTACACGACGACCATGCCGCAGCCCGACCCCGAGGTCTTCCTGCAGCAGTTCCTGTCGTGGGAGGCCGCCACGAAAGCCAACAAGTGGCAGGGCCGCAATATCTCGCGGTGGAAGAACGAGGAGTACGACAACACCTACAAGCTGGCGCAGAACGAGCTCGACCCAATCAAGCGGGCGGCCTTGCTGATCAAGTGCAACGACCTCATCGTCAACGATCAGGCGTCGATTCCGGTCGTCTCCCGCCCGACCGTCAGCGCGACCTCGAACTCCATCGCGAACCTGATCAGCGGCTGGGATCTCGAACTCGGCTACCTCCACGATTGGCACCGCAAGGCATGAGCATTGTCACGCGCTGCCCCTTGCTGGTGGCCTGAGAAGGAGGCGCAATGGCCGATTACCTGCTGCGACGCCTCCTGATCGCGATACCAAGCCTGCTAGGCATCAGCGCCGTGTTGTACACGGTGCTGGCGCTGGCACCTGGTGATCCGTTCCAGGAACTCGCGACGAACCCGAATGTGCCGCCCGAAGTACAGGAGGCGCTTCGTCGGAAGTTCGGTCTCGATGATCCGGTTTACGTCCGTTACTTCCGGTGGCTGACAGCGATGCTCCAGGGCGACTGGGGCTACTCGTTCGTAAGCCGGGTCGACGTCGACACGTTGATTCTGCAGCGACTACCGACCACGCTCATTGTGATCGGCTCGTCGCAGATCCTCGCGCTGTTGATCGCCTTGCCAGTCGGCATCTATGCAGCCACGCGCCCGTACTCGATCTTCGACCAGATCGCCAACACGTTGGCGTTCGTCGGCTTCTCTCTCCCGACCTTCTTCACGGGCCTGCTGCTGATCCTCGTCTTCTCGATCTGGCTGGACTGGCTGCCGTTCGTGTATCGCGCCGATATCGCGGCGACCGGCTGGCAGTTCTATTGGGAGCACATCAAGCAGTCGATCATGCCCGTCACGGTGCTGGGCCTCTTCCAGGGCGCCTCGCTCGTGCGTTATGTGCGCTCCGCCGTCCTCGACGTCATTCGTCTCGACTACGTGACGACCGCCCGATCGAAAGGGCTCGAGGAACGTGTCGTCATCCTCAAGCATGTCGTACGCAACGCTCTGATCCCGGTGGTGACCCTGATCGCGTTGCAGATGCCGGCCGTGTTCGGTGGCGCGATCGTGACCGAGCAGATCTTTCGCGTTCCCGGCATCGGCTCGCTGCTGATCTCATCGATGCTCGCCAACGACACACCGGTGATCATGGCTGTCACCTTCGTGTTCGCGTGCCTCGTCGTCCTCTTCAACCTGATCGCGGACATCCTCTATGGCTGGCTCGACCCACGCATCTCCTATCGTTGAGCCGGGCAAGCCCGCGCCCTCGGTGGAGCGGGCCTATTCGCCCCGCCGTGAGGCGTGGCGTCGGTTTCGCCGGCATCGTCTCGCGGTCGCCAGTTCCATAATCCTGGCGATCATGATCATCGGCATCGCGCTGGGGCCGATCATCTGGCCGGTCCCGATCAACGACATCGACTTCAGCGCTACGTTGCAGGGGCCCTCGCTGGCGCACCCCCTCGGCACCGACGACCTCGGTCAGGACTTGCTCGCCCGCATGCTCTACGGCGGACGCATCTCTCTGGCGGTCGGCCTCGCAGCGATGGCGGTCGCGGTGTTCGTCGGCGTGCTGGTCGGCGCCATTGCGGGCATGTCGCGTGGCTGGGTCGACGCCTTCCTGATGTGGTTGACCGATCTGTTCCTCTCGCTGCCGACGCTGCCGCTGTTGCTGCTCATCATCTATCTGTTCCGCGATCGACTGACGGCCACGTTCGGCCCCGAGGGCGGCGTCTTCATCCTCGTCGTCGCGGTCATCGGTGGGCTGCGCTGGATGCCGGTGGCACGCCTCGTGCGCGCTCAATTCCTGTCGCTGCGTGAGAAGGAATTCGTCGAGGCGGCGCGTGCCCTCGGCGCATCCCCCACGCGTCAGGTCGTCCGCCACATCCTGCCGAACGCGCTCGGGCCCGTCATCGTCGCCGGCACCATCGACGTCGCCGCAGCCATCATCGCGGAATCGACCCTCTCGTTCCTCGGCCTCGGCTTCCCACCCGACATCCCGACCTGGGGCCGTCTGCTGTTCGACGCCAAGGACCATCTCGACATCGCACCGCACTGGGCACTCTTCCCCGGCGCCGCAATCTTCCTCGCCGTCCTCACCATCAATTTCATCGGCGACGGGCTCCGCGATGCGCTCGACCCGCGGCGGGTCCTGTGATGCGAAGCGAGCACGAAAGAGCCTCATGAGCGCGCCCCTCCTCGACATTCGCGGCCTGAAGACCCACTTCAACACCGACGACGGCTGGGTGCGCGCCGTCGACGGGGTCGACATCTCGATCGGCGCCGGAGAGACAGTCGGCATCGTCGGCGAATCCGGCTGCGGCAAGACCGTAACCGCCATGTCGGTGCTGAAGCTTCTGCCGATGCCGCCGGGCAAGATCGTGGAAGGCCAGATCCTCTGGCAGGGCCGCGATCTCGTGCCGCTCGGCAAGGACGCGATGAACGAGATCCGAGCCAAGGAAATCGCCATCGTTTTCCAGGAGCCGATGACGTCCCTCAACCCGGTCTACTCGGTCGGCGAGCAAATCGCCGAGGTGGTACGCCGACACGAGAAGGTGGGCCGCAAGGCCTCGATGGACCGCGCCGCCGAGATGCTCTCGCTGGTGCAGATCCCGAACGCCACGGCCCGCGTCAACGACTATCCGCACCAGTTCTCGGGCGGCATGCGCCAACGCGTGATGATCGCCATGGCGCTCTCGCTCAATCCCAAGCTGCTGATTGCCGACGAGCCGACGACCGCCCTCGACGTGACCATCCAGGCGCAGATCCTCGATTTGCTGGCCGACATGAAGGATCGGCTCGGCATGGCGGTGATGCTCATCACCCACGCCATGGGGGTCGTCGCCGAGGTGACTCAGCGCGTCGTCGTCATGTACGCCGGCAAGGTGGTGGAAGAGGCGCCCGTACGCCAACTGTTCGCCAAGCCGATGCACCCCTACACCCAGGGCCTCATCCGCTCCATTCCGCGCCTCGATCGCGCGGGCAAGGCCAAGGAGCGGCTCGAGGCGATCCCAGGCACCGTGCCCAACATGCTGACGCCGCCGCCCGGTTGCCGGTTCGCGCCGCGCTGCAAATTCGCGTCCGATAAATGCCTCGCCGGCATCCCGCCGCTGCGCGAGATCGAGCCCGGCCACAAGGTCGCCTGCGTTCTCTATTGAGCTCCGAGGAGAAGCCCAGCCCCATGACCGAGCCGCTGCTCAAGGTCACCGACCTGAAGAAACACTTCCCCATCAGGGGTGGTCTCTTGCAGCGCGAGGTCGGCCGTGTGCACGCCGTCGACGGCGTTACGTTCGAGGTCGAGAAGGGTGAAACACTGGGCTTGGTCGGCGAGTCGGGCTGCGGCAAGTCGACGACGGGCCGCTGCATCCTCCAGCTCATCACCCCCACGTCCGGAACGGTGACGTTCGAGGGCCGCGACGTGACAAAGGCAGGAGCCGAAGACCTGCGCGCGCTTCGCCGCGACATGCAGATCATCTTCCAGGACCCGTTCGCCTCACTGAACCCGCGCATGACAGTCGGCGCCATCATCGGCGAGGCGCTGATCATCCACAATCTCGCCAAGAGCCGAGAGGACCACGAGGCCCGCGTCGTCCATCTGCTGGAGACGGTCGGCCTCAGAGCCGATCACATGCGGCGCTTTCCGCACGAATTCTCCGGCGGCCAGCGCCAACGCATCGGCATCGCCCGCGCACTCGCCGTGGAGCCGAAGCTGATCATCTGCGACGAGCCGGTGTCGGCACTCGATGTCTCGATCCAGGCGCAGGTCATCAATCTGCTCGAGGATCTGCAGGCGAAGTTCGACCTCACGTACATCTTCATCGCCCACGATCTTTCGGTGGTGGAGCACATTTCCACGCGCGTTGCCGTGATGTACCTCGGCCGCATTGTCGAGATCGCACCGGCCGACGAACTCTATGCCCGGCCACTGCACCCCTACACCGAAGCGCTGCTGTCGGCGGTGCCGATCCCGGACCCCGAAATCAAGCGCAAGCGCATCAAGCTCGAAGGCGATGTGCCCAATCCGATCAAGCCGCCGACGGGATGCCACTTCCACACCCGCTGCCCGATCCGCCAGCTCCCCCGTTGCGCCACCGAGGTACCGAAGCTGGAGCTCGGCGCCAATGGCCATTGGGTGTCGTGCCATTTCCGGAAGGCCTGAGCATCGCCAATGAAACCGCCGCGAAACCTCGTGCTGGCCTCGCTCGAGGCAGAGGGCGGCCAGCGATGCGTCGACATCTTCCAGCGGCCCGACGGCACATTCGGCTTCGAGGAGTACCGCCGCGACAGCGAGGACGGCCGAGGCTGGTTCAGGGTCGGAGGCTACGGCGGAGAGGTGTACGCCTCCGAGGTTGAGGCTCGAGAACGAGCCGAGAAGGCCGTGCCCTGGTGCCGCCAACGGATGCGCGCCTGAGGCCGCGACTCTCAACTGACGAATTGCATTGAGTTGCGCCTGCTGCGATAGGGTGCGCGCGACGGCCATCGAGGCCCACCGTCTCCGGAGACCCTGCATGAAAACCTACAGCATCGCCGCCATCCCCGGTGACGGCATTGGGACCGAGGTCATATCCGCAGGCGTCGAGGTTCTGGAGGCTCTTGCCAGCCGCGACGGCAGCTTCTCATTCAAGGTCGACCAGTTCGATTGGGGCGGCGAATACTACAAGCGTCACGGCCGCATGATGCCCGAGAACGGCCGCGACCTCATCCGCAAGCACGACGCCATCCTGTTCGGCTCGGCGGGCCACCCCGAAATCCCCGACCACATCACGTTGTGGGGGCTCCGCCTCGCCATCTGCCAGCCATTCGACCAGTACGCCAACGTGCGCCCAACCCGCGTGCTGCCCGGCATCACCTCTCCACTGCGCCACGTCGTCGACAAGGAGCTGGACTGGGTCATCGTCCGCGAGAATTCGGAGGGCGAGTATGCCGGCGTCGGTGGCCGCGTGCACCAGGGCTCACCGCTCGAGGCCGCAACCGACGTCTCGATGTTCACGCGCGCCGGCGTCGAGCGGATCATCCGCTTCGCGTTCAAGCTGGCACAGTCCCGGCCGCGCAAGCTGCTGACTGTCGTGACCAAGTCCAATGCCCAGCGCCACGCAATGGTGATGTGGGACGAGATCGCCGCCGAGATCGCACGCGAATTCCCCGACGTGACGTGGGACAAGATGCTGGTCGACGCGATGACCATGCGCATGGTGATGAAGCCGCAATCGATCGACACGGTCGTGGCGACCAACCTGCACGCCGATATTCTGTCGGACCTCGCCGCCGCCTTGGCGGGATCGCTCGGCATCGCCCCGACTGCGAACCTCAATCCGGAGCGCGCTTTCCCGTCGATGTTCGAGCCGATCCACGGCTCGGCCTTCGACATCATGGGCAAAGGCATCGCCAATCCGATCGGCACTTTCTGGTCGGCCGTGATGCTGCTCGAGCATCTCGGCGAGAAACCGGCCGCCGACCGCCTCATGAAGGCGATCGAGAAGGTGACAGCCGATCCGCGTTTCCATACGCCGGACCTCGGCGGCAAGGCGCGCACGACGGATGTGACGGCCGCCGTCATCGACGCCATTCACGGCGCCAACGACTGAGGTGCTGAAACAGGCTGGCCGGCTAAACGCTGAGGGCCTGCGAAATCTGGCTCAACGTCGCGCGCTCGTTGTCGGAGACCTTCTGGCCGCCGAAACCCAGAAACCCGCCCTCGCTCGCCGAGTTCGCCACGCGCTCGGCGTGCGCGTAGAGCCAGGACTTCATCGAAGCCGCGTCGGAGCCCGCCTTGCTGTCGAGAATTTGTGTGACGTCACGCAACGAGTCGATGCTGCGCGACACGATTTCCGCCGACTGGGCACCCTTGAACCGGGTCTGGAGTGCATCACGCGCGAGGGTGCGGCCTTCCGAAGTGGCGAGGTCGTCGACGATGGCCTTGATCAAGGCGCTGTCGCTGGTCCGCCCATCTGCGAGCTGACGCGCGCCGGAAAAGCCTTCCTGCAGAAGTCCCCACAGGCCGCTCGGCTCGGAGGCAGATATGGCCATGCCGACCAGCATCGGGCTCTCGATCAGCTTCGTCCATTCGTCCGCTGTGAAATCGGCCTTGGTCGCCATCGGATGTCCCTCGCATTCAGTTCTACCGACAAACGGGACCACCGTTAGCCGGCCAGATCTGTATTTGCCAACGAGCGAAACGCTGACGGAAAAACCGAGTTCCGATTTTCTCGGAAAAATTTGCCGCCACCATCATTTCACTCGGCGGGAACCGCCTCCCGGATGAGCCGGCCGAACAGGATCATCTCCGGGCTCGTCACCCGGTAGCCGTCGATCATGCGCACGAGGTGTGACGCCTCGTCTTCCGATGGCGGGGCGCGCTTCGGACTGGGCAACCCCGCACGAATGCCGGCCACGGCGGCATCGATCTCAGCAATGAGCCGTTCGGCTGTGGACGCCTTCTCCGTGCTGTCGAAACGCGGGCCAAGTTCGACGGCAAGATGCGCCAGAAGCCCCGGCCAGCGCGCGAGCATCCGGTAGAGCCCCGGCACGAAGGCGGTATTGCCCGTCCCCGAACGGAACCGCTCGAGCACGCGCTGCTCCGCATCGGCAAGGCGAGCCGGATCGACCATCGCAGGCGGCGGCGCGAGCGAAGCGGGCGGCGACCAGTTCCCGGGTACGGCCAGCGGCTGGCCGCCGAGGGGCGCTCCCGTCACCACATCTTTCACGATGCCGCCGAACACGAGATTGAGCGGCGACACCCGCGTGAAGCTCTCGGCGATCTGCCTGATCGTTCCGATATCCGACGGCGCCACGCACCACACCGCCAGCACATCGACAGGGATCGGCGACAGCGGCGTCAGTGCTGCGTCGGCCGCGATGCGCCAGCCAGTCTCCTGCGCGACACCGCTGCGGAAGGCCGGCGCAACCAGCTCCCAGGCCCATTCGAGCACGCCCGGGCGGGTCGCCAGATGGCGATGGATCGAGGAGACATAGGGCGTCGCATAGAAATGGCGGATTTCGGCAAAGATCTCTGCGATCTCGCCCGTCGCATCGGCCTCGGCCAGCTCGGTCAGCATTTTGTGGTTCCTTCACATCTCCCGGCCGTTTCGATCAACTCCGGGCGGTATTCAAAGTGCATGGTGTCATAGTGATACCAGCGCCCGCCCCAGATGAAGCCCTCGCTTTCGAAGGCCGCCACGATCTCGGCGGGGATGCTGTTGCGAAATGCGTAGCGCCCGCCCGCATCGGGTTTCGTCCAGCGCCAGTAGTGCGCGTGCTTCAACGCGATATCGACGGCAATGCCGGCGCCGTGGACACTGGGTCGCGTCGTTCCAGCGATGGGTCGGCAGTTGTACGTCCCTGCTGCCGGAAACAGATAGGGGTCGAATTTGGTCGGCAACGCATCGAGCTTTCGACTAACGGCTTCGAGGCGCTGCGCCACCCCGTTGACGCGAGTGACCAACAGACGCTGGCGCGCTTTCGTCGGCAACCAGACGATCTCGACCAGCTTGTCCGCCGTGCCGCCCTTTGTGCAATCGCCGTACATCTTGTCGAAGAACGGCTGATGGCGTGCCCGTCCGGGGTCGCTCTGGAAGGCGGGAGGCTCGGCGGGCGAACCAGCTCGATAGGGCCAATGCAGCATATCCTCGAGATCGGGCGTCTCGAGCAGCGCCATGTGCGATTTGGACCCGAGCCCATCGTCGATCGCCATGCGGGTGCCGTCTTTCCAGACGATCCAGTTACCGTCGACCCCAGCAAGAAAATCCGGATAGGCGGCAACGAGCCGGCGCCCGACGGCATCGACGGACAGCGGCCCGGCAAATACCCGCACACCGCCCCCCGCAACCGTCGCCGATCCGAGAACCGCGATGGACAGGCCAAGCCGGATGGCCACGTTCCCTGCCCATCGTGCCAGCGACCGCCTCGACCCCATGACACTCCCCCCAGCGGCGGCCCCGCAGTCCACGCCTCGACGCGCCGAGCATTGCGCCGAACGCATCTGCCTGCGTCGTCGCAACCCCGTCGCGTCCCTTTACGCCGCGCGGTGAAATGCATAAAGTGCATGGCAAGACAGTTCCAGCCAATCGCCTGACGCATGGCGGCGCTTATCGGCGGTCGCACTCAATCCAGGCTCTGGAGATAAGAGTTGGCAAAGCCCGGCTCAGAGGATTCGAGCGGCCGGAGCCACCCCAAAACCGATCGACGGTGGGATGGCGAGGCGGGGCTACGCGACGCGCCACCATCGTACGGCGCCCTCGATCTCGGAACCAATAACTGCCGGCTGCTCGTCGCCCGCCCATCGCGCCGCGGCTTGCAGGTCGTGGATGCGTTCTCGCGCATCATCAGGCTGGGCGAAGGCGTCGGCAGCACCGGGCGGCTTTCCGAGCCGGCCATGGTCCGCACCGTCGACGCTTTGAAGGTCTGCTCGGCCAAGCTCGACCGGGCTCGCGTGGCCCGCTCCCGCCTCGTCGCCACCGAAGCCTGCCGCATCGCCGAGAACGGTATGGAATTTCTGGAGCGCGTGCGCGATCAAGTCGGCCTCGACATCGAACTGCTGACGCCGGAAGCCGAGGCCCGCCTTGCCGTCGCCGGCTGTGCGGCCCTGCTCGACGGTCGATCCGATCTGGCCCTCGTTTTCGACATCGGCGGTGGCTCCTCCGAGCTGATCTGGCTGGATCTTTCACGCCGCCGCACACCGTGGCGGCGCACCATCGCCGATCGCCTCGAGGCCCAGAGCTGTATCGCCGCCTGGACCTCTCTGCCCGTCGGCGTCGTCACGCTCGCCGAGCGCTTCGGCGGCCGCCATGTGACGCGCGAGATGTTCGAGGGCATGGTCGAGCATGTCCTCGAGTTGCTGCGTCCCTTCGAGAGCCGTTACGGCTTCCGCGATCGGATCGCAGCTCGTCCGGCGCACCTGCTGGGCACGTCGGGTACAGTGACGACGGTCGCCGGCATTCACCTGGGCCTGAAACGCTACGAGCGATCCCGCGTCGACGGTTGCTGGATGCGAACAGCCGAGGCACGCGGGGTGACGGAGCGCCTTCTCAGCTATACCTACGAGGAGCGCATGGCCGAGCCCTGCATTGGCCGCGACCGCGCGGACCTGGTGCTTGCCGGCTGTGCCGTGCTGGAGGCCATTCTGCGCCTCTGGCCCTGTGAAACCCTGCGCGTCGCCGATCGCGGCCTGCGTGAAGGCATCCTCGCCTCGCTCATGGCCGAGGACGGCCATCACCGGCCAAACGGCCGACGCCGCAACGGCAGCGAGTAGGCGGAATGAGCACGCGCAAGAGTGGCGGCCCGAAAGGCGCAGGCAGCAGCGGATCCGGATCCGGCAAGGCATCGATCGGGCTTCGTCGCCAGGGCGGCGTGCGCCACATGAACGTGCGGCTCAAGACCGCCACCGGCCGTACGGCATCGTCCCAGAGATGGCTCGAGCGCCAGTTGAACGACCCTTATGTCGCGGCTGCTAAGCGCGATGGCTGGCGCTCGCGGGCAGCCTTCAAGCTGATCGAGATCGACGACAAGCATCACATCCTCAAACCCGGCCAGCGTGTGGTCGATCTGGGCGCGGCGCCCGGCGGCTGGTCGCAGGTCGCCGCCAAGCGGACCAAGGCCGAGGAAGGCAAGGGGCAGGTCGTCGCCATCGATTACCTGGAGTTCGACCCCATCCCAGGCGTCGAGATCGTCCAGCAGGACTTCATGGACGACACGGCGCCCGCGCGCTTGAAAGCCTTGCTTCGGGACGGCGGCGCCGACGTGGTGCTCTCCGACATGGCGGCGCCGACGATCGGGCATGCCAGCACCGATCACTTACGCATCATGGCCCTTGCGGAAGCGGCGCTCGCCTTCGCCATCGAGGTGTTGCAGCCCGGCGGCGCCTTCCTGTGCAAGGTCTTCCAGGGTGGTTCGGAACGCGACCTGCTCGCGGGGCTGAAACAGCGCTTCAAGATTGTCCGGCACATCAAACCGCCGGCCAGCCGATCCGACAGCGCCGAACTCTACGTCCTCGCCACCGGCTTCAAGGGCTAGCCACGAATGTGGCGCATCTGGGCGGCGGCGCTGTTCTGGGGTCTGAACTGGCCAGCAATCAAATTCCTGCTGACCGGCGCGAGCCCGTGGACACTTCGCGCGGCAGGCCTCGCGGGCGGCGCCGCGCTCCTGGCAGCGGCCACCATCGCGCTCGGCCAGTCACTTTCGGTGAAGCGCGAGGACTGGGGCAAGATCCTGATTGCGGGGCTGCTCAACTGCGCCGCCTTCAACATCCTGTCCGCCTTCGCGCAGATGTCGCTCACGGCTTCGCGCGCGGCAATCCTCACCTACACCATGCCGCTGTGGTCGGTGCTGTTCGCTTGGATCGTTCTGTCCGAGCCGATCGACCGATTGCGCGCCTTCGCCCTGGTGCTCGGCGCGGGCGGCATCGTTCTCCTCGCGCACCCGTTCTGGGACGTCATCACCTCCGGACAATTGCCCCTGGGCCTCGTTTACGTGCTCGGTGGCGCTGTCGCCTGGGCAGCCGGCACCGTCTACATGAAGTGGTCCCGCCCAATCGGCGATCCACTGGGGTTGACGACCTGGCAGTTCGCGGTTGGCGCCATCGCCGCCACATTAGGCATGCTCGCGTTCGAGACGCCTCGCCTCGAACTCTGGCGGCCCGAAATCGCGGCGACGTTCGCCTTCAACGTCGTCTTCCCGCAGGCGGCGGCCTACGCCCTGTGGTTCACCTTGATGGCACGGGTCTCCGCATCGACGGCCGCCCTCGGCACGCTGCTGGTGCCGGTTTGCGCCGTCACGGCGTCGAGCCTCTTGCTCGGCGAACGCCTCGGCATGCTCGATCTCGCCGGCTTCGCACTGATCCTCGGCGGCGTGCTGCTCGATCAAGGCGTGCGGTCGTGGATCGCCGCCTCGGCCTTCCGTCGGCCCTCCCCGCCCGCAACTTGAGCCAGCCGACCAAGGCACCGGAAGCAAAGCTGACACGCGTTTTTTGCATGGCTGCGGCACCCCAGTGTCTTCCCCGCGTCTCACGGTTCTGCTAGTGGGGGCGATGGCAACCGCTGACATTTGCGTGCGTTCTCATCGACCTGCCTGCGGCTTGGCGGTACGTGGGTCGTTTGCGCATCTGCCAGCACGCCGGAGCGCCTGAAGGAGATCATGGCATGCGCCCTCGCTCGTCCATCATCGAGCCGGATATCGGCCTCACCTTCGACGACGTGCTGCTGATCCCCGGTGGCTCCGAGGTCCTCCCCGGCGAGACGAATGTCGCCTCGCGCGTCACCAAGGAGATCTCGGTCAACATCCCGGTTCTCTCTTCCGCCATGGACACGGTGACCGAGGGCAAGCTGGCCATCGCGGTCGCACAGGCGGGCGGCATCGGCGTCATCCACAGGAATCTCGAGCCCGCGCAGCAGGCCGAGCAGGTGGCCAAGGTCAAGAAGTTCGAGTCCGGCATGGTCATCAATCCGGTGACCATTCATCCGACGGCGACGCTCGCCGACGCGCTTGAGCTGATGCGCACCCACAAGATCTCAGGGATTCCCGTCGTCGAGCGGTCCGGCAACGGCGCCCGTGACGGCAAGCTCGTCGGCGTCCTCACCAACCGCGACGTCCGCTTCGCAACCAACCAAAGCCAGCCCGTCTCCGAGCTGATGACCAAGGACCGCCTCGTCACGGTCCGCGCCGAGGTCGACCGCGAGGAGGCCAAGCGCCTGCTCCACCAGAACCGCATCGAGAAGCTGATCGTCGTCGACGAGCGCTATCATTGCGTCGGCCTAATCACGGTGAAGGACATCGAGAAGGCCCAGAACCATCCGAACGCCTGCAAGGACGACCAGGGCCGCCTCCGGGTCGCCGCCGCGACGACCGTCGGCGATGATGGCTACGACCGGACACAGCGCCTGATCGACGCCGGCTGCGACCTGATCGTGGTCGACACCGCCCACGGCCATTCCTCGCGCGTGATCGAGGCTGTCGCGCGTATCAAGCGCCTGTCGAACCGAGTGCAGGTCGCCGCCGGCAATGTCGCCACCGCCGAGGCGACCGAGGCGCTGATCGACGCCGGTGCCGACGCGGTGAAGGTCGGCATCGGCCCAGGCTCCATCTGCACCACGCGCATCGTCGCGGGTGTCGGTGTGCCCCAGCTCACGGCCATCATGAAATCCGTGGAGGCGGCGCAGAAGCGCGGCGTTCCCATCATCGCCGACGGCGGCATCCGCTTCTCGGGCGACATCGCCAAGGCCATCGCGGCCGGCGCCTCGTGCGTGATGGTCGGCTCGCTGCTCGCCGGCACCGACGAGAGCCCGGGCGAGACCTACCTGTTCCAGGGCCGCACCTACAAAGCCTATCGCGGCATGGGCTCGGTGGGCGCCATGGCCCGCGGCTCCGCCGACCGCTACTTCCAGCAGGAAGTGAAGGACGAGTTGAAGCTCGTGCCCGAGGGCATCGAGGGCCAGGTGCCCTACAAGGGCCCGGTCGGCCATGTTCTGCACCAACTCGTCGGCGGTTTGCGCGCCGGCATGGGCTACGTCGGCGCCCGCGACATCGCCGATCTGCAGGCCAAAGCCCGCTTCATCCGGATCTCCCCGAGCGCCGTCCGCGAAAGCCACCCCCACGGCGTCCACATCACCCGCGAAGCGCCGAATTATCAGGGGAATGGGTAGGGGGGGCGCGGTTTCTGTTCGCTCGGCCCAGCTCAGCCTCATTAGCGCGACACCAAAGACCGCTGGGCGGCCCGTCCAGACACTCAGGTGTCATCCCGGTGCTTGTCACCGGGACCCATTTCTCAGGGAGCTCAATCGCAGACGATCAGCCTCGTTGCGCCGCAGTGCTCCCTATTGCCACTCCGAAAATGCGGCGCGATGGGTCCCGGGCACAAGGCCCGGGATGAATTTGGAGGGTAAGGCAGCACCCGCCCCTCACCCCGACCCTCTCCCCGTGCAAGTGCCAGGCACGGGGAGAGGGGGCTCAGTCCCCTCACCCCGGCAGCCCGTAGAACCTCCGCGCGGACTCCCGGAACAGATCGGCCTTCTCATCCGCAGAGCAGCCTGACGACAGCCGCTTGAACGCATTCCAATACACAGCGTAGGACCCGGAAAACTTGTCGACGGGGAAGTTGCTCTCGAACATGGCGCGCTTCGAGCCGAAGGCCTCGATGCACACGTCGATGAAGGGCTTCCAGGCGGCGGCCAGTTCCTCGGACGTCGGCGGCTTCGGCCGGGTGTGAAAATCGAAGCCGTTGATGCGCATGCCGAGCCCGCCGAGCTTGATCATCACGTTCGGGCACTTGCCCAGTTCGCGAATATCGCGGCTCCAGGCGGCGAACACCTCGTCCTTGCGGCTGGCGTAGTAGCCGAGGCCAAGCGGGCCGCCGCAATGGTCGAGCACGATCGGCTGCGACGGGAACTTGCGCGCCAGCTTGATCAGGTCCGGCAGCGCCGTGTGATAGCACCACGCATCGAACGTCAGCCCGAGCTTGCCGAGCACTGCGAAACCCTCGTGGAACTTGGCGTCCTCGCCGTACATGTGCTGCGTCGGGTTGGTGTGCCCGTTGTGGATCTGCGGGTCCTTGTCGTCCCAGCTGCCGATGTAGCGGATGCCCTTGAAGCGCCCGCCGCCGACCGCCATCTGCTTGGCCAGCACGTTCTCGACGCGCGCGCCGAGCCGCAATTCCGCGAGCCCCACGATGCCGGTCGCCACCCGCGTCGGCCCGTAGGCGCCGGACGCCGACATGGCCGAGATGCCATTGACGAACTCCACCTCGCCGATCGGCTTTTCCTCCTCCGGCCCATCCTCCCGGAAGCAGGCCGTGCACTCGAGGAACACGGTCTGGATGATGTTATGCCCGCTGCCCGTGTCCGCCAGGATGTCCTTCAAAAGGTACGAGTGCTCGGGAAAATCCCAGAGATGATGATGCGGATCGATGATCGGAAGATCCGGCTCCAGGATGGGCTCCTGCGTCTTCGCCAGCCACTCGTTGCTGAGGCCAGCCATTCGCGAGCCGACCGTTGAATGGGGCTTCGACATGAGACGTCCCTCCGGCAAAGTTGCAGCGCCCATCGCGCGGGCTTGGCGAAGCGTAGACCGCCGTCCGGACCTCTGAAAAGCACGGAGTTATCCCCGCCCCCCCTCCGGCCGTGTAATCTCGCTCCTGCTCGGATCGACGAGAGGGCGCTGCCGGAGGCGTTTGTCAGTGGATCGGAGTGCCGCTCCCGAAGAGGGGCGCGGAGCTAGAGCGGCCGCCACGAAATCGGCGACGCTCCCGGGTCCGGAGGTCGCTGTCGCCTGGGTCATGTCGGGCGACGGATCTCCTCACTGGTCGGCTCCGATGCCCAGCGCCTTCGGCCTGCCGCTGCCTGGGGCGAGAGCCCCGCGCAAGGCCGCCACCGACGGTCCGCAGCGGGTGGAGAAAGCGAGCGGCAAGAACGGGGCGGCTTCGCCGCTCAAACCAAACCATCGGATGGCGCTGCCGCCCCGTCCCCTTCTCGAGGTCAAGAACCCTCACGTTCGCGTGGAGGGGCTGAATGCCGTGGCTTGACCTCAACCCGTCACGGCGCTCAATTGGCCGCACTGCGTCGCCAGGAGACACCCGTGCAACTAAAATCGAGATCCTACGAGGTCGACGACCTGATGGCCGCGCAGGAGCTCTATCACTCCAACGGCTGGACCGACGGCCTCCCCGTAGTGCCCCCGACCGAGAGCGCGGTGAAGGCTTGCCTCGAATGGGCCGGCATGGCACCCGATCAGCTCATCGGCGTCGAGACCGTGCGCGAGCAGGCCGTCACCGCCGAGAAGGTGGCGATCAACGCGGTCATGGCGGGATGCCTCCCAATGCACTTCCCGGTGGTCGCAGCCGCCTGGGCCGGCATGCTGAAGGAGGAGTTTCTGCTCCACGGCACCACGTCCTCGACCGGCGGCTGCGCAGTGCTGGTGATTATCAACGGTCCCATCCGCCGCGAGATCGGCGCTTCCGGCGGCTTCAACGCGCTCGCCCACTCCGACCGCGCGACGGCATGTATCGGCCGCGCCATTCGCCTCGGGCTCATCAACATCCTCGACGTGCGCCCAGGCGGGATCGACCGCTCGACGCTCGGTCATCCGGGCAAGTTCTCCTACTGCATCGCCGAGGACGAGGAGGACACCACCTGGTCACCGCTCGGCGAGATGCGGGGCATCCCGAAAGGCGTGTCGTCGGTCACCGTCATGGCCGCCATGGGCCCGCGCCAGCTCATGAACGAGTGGACCCATGCCCCCGAGGAGATCCTGGAAACCTTCGCCGCCGAGATGCGCGGCAGCCAGCGGAACTATTCCATCTACGGCGGCAATCAGGTTGTCGTCATCCCGAAGCAGCTCCGCGACATTCTTCAGGCCGCCGGCTGGTCGAAGGCCGACATCGGACGTTTCCTTTACGACCGAGCCCGCATTAAGCGTAAGGAATGGGCCGAGGTCGGCAAGGGTGCCGTCGTCCGCGACCGCGGCGAGAGCGTGTATACGGCACTAGATGCTCCAGAATCGTGCCTCGTCGTGGCGGCCGGCGGTCCGGCAGGCGGCTTCGGCGCCGTCATCGCGCCATGGATGGGACATAAGACCAGAGCCGTGACGGTGCCGGTAGCGGGAAGGTGAAAAGACGGACGGGAGCCGGGCGAGGCGGCTGCTGGCCGGAAGGCTGGCTGGAGGCGAGACGTCGACCATGTTCCCTGAGGCGATGCACGCCCGCAGCCGGAAGCACACTATCCGAGATCGTTCCGCGTAGCGGCGCGAGGGATAGAGTTCAGGAGCTGAAGTGGCGTTATGCTGAGGAGGCTGGGTAAGGTTGCAGTTGCGACCGGCTTGATCCTGTCGACGCCGGCTGCCTTGGCCGAAACCCCGGCGCGGACAGCACCTGGATCGCCCGCGGTTCAAGAGCAGATCGCGCCGTCGCCGGAAGCCGCTCAGCAGGATGTTGTTGCGGGAACTTTTCAATTGCACTGCAAAGACGTCGACGCCACGGTCCAGGCTCCCGCAGAAGAATCCGTCGATATGATCTGCAATGGTACCCAAGCCGCTGTTTCGATCTTCCGAGGCTGCGGCATAGATCAACGCGGTAGAATTGAAATCAAGGTCAGGGACGACGCTTCTGAGCCAGCCCGCGAAAACTATGGCTGCTACGATCACTCGACAGGCCAAATCAACTTGATGAGCCTGAGTGGATGTCGGAAGCATCTTGCTGAAGACAAAAGCCGATCAGAAATCGACGCCGAAGATTACTACAAGAGCGTGATCATTCACGAGGTGGCCCACAAGATCCTGCTTTCGCAAGTCGGCAGCGATCGAATTTCGAGGGTCGCCCACGAGTATCTTGCCTATTCCTTGCAGATCGAGGCCTTGTCGGCGAAATCCAGAAAATTGCTGATCGACAAGTTTGCGGGACCTGGATCAATGCTACCCGGATCACCGAACGCAATGCTTCTCTTCATGAACCCCACCGTATTTGGCGTTGTCTCGTATCTTCATTTCAAGGCACTCGCGGATCGCTGCGGGACCATTCAGAAAGTGCTCGATGGGAGTATCGATTTCCCTGAGCCTTACGAGTGATGGTCAGTGGCCTAAACTAACGAACCCGCCTATAATGCACCTGCATCACACCTGCGATCCACCGAGACCATAATCCATGACCATCCGCGTTCTCGACCCGACCAACGAGGCAGCCCCGCCGGCGGGCCAACCGGCACAGCGACTGATCTCGCTGCGCGGCACGACCGTGGGCTTCGTCTCCAACGGCAAGGAGGGGGCGAAGGAGTTCTTCACCCATCTCGGCCACATGCTTGAGACCGAGCACGGCGTCGCGAAGGTCGTCCACCGCGTCAAGTCGAACTACTCGGCCCCCGCCGACAAGCACATCGTCGACGAGATGCGCTCGTGGCACGCGGTCGTCACCGGCATCGGAGACTGAGGCTCGTGTTCATCGTGCAGTTTGCACGACAGCATCATGGCAGAGCGATTGGGCGTCCCGGCAGTGAGCGTGATGACGACGCGCTTCACATCGGCGGCAAAGCTGATGGCAAAGGTGCTCGGCATGCCCGACTATCCGTTCGTTGTCATCGAGCACCCGATCTCGAACGCGGGAGACGCCGGCCTCGAAGCCCGCGCGCGGGCGGTGCTCGGCGAGATCGAGCGTACCTTGCTACGCTCTTGAGACTGCAGACGCCGCGCGCGGCCGAACTCGCCACGCGCTGTCGACCGCCGCTTCACTGCTCTTTATTCGTTGCCCAGATCGGACGATCCGTAATCCCGCAATGAGCCATGCCCCACCGCCTGGGACGACGAAGCCGAAGCCCACCCTGCCCTCCAGGCGGGGATTGCGTCCTCCCGTACTGGTCGGCCTCTTCTTGGTTCTGGCCTTGCTACCGCTGGCAGCCGCAGCATGGCTATCGGGCATCGAGCCTGCAGGTTCGCTAAACGAACTCGCCGCGGCATTGGGCCTAGTCGCAGGCGCCTTGCTCTGCATCCAGTTCCTCACGTCCGGGCGATACGAATCGTTGTCTGGGCGCATCGGCATCGACCGCACGATGGGCTTTCACCGGATCGCGGCTCTGGCATTGCTGACGTTCGCCATGATCCATCCCGGGGTCTACCTTCTTGACACGGCCATTGCCGACCCGGGAGCCGCATGGGAGCGGCTGTGGGGCCTCGTTTCAGGGGACCGCACCAGAACCGGCATGCTGGCTCTCTGTGGCTTGGCTGCTCTCGTTATGTTCGCCGCCTGCCGCGGTGCAACCGGCGTGCGCTACGAACTTTGGCGCGCCTCTCACGGCTTGCTCGCGCTCGTCATCTTAGGTTTCACGCTTCATCACGCGATCACGATTGGAACCTATAGCGCCGAGCCAACGGTCCAATGGACGTGGTGGCTCCTGGCGCTGCTTGCGATCTCGGCGGCCATGATGGTCTACATCGTCAGACCATGGCGCATGTGGCGCGAGCCGTGGCACGTAGCGCGTATCACGTCAGCAGGAGAGGGTTCTTGGCAACTCGACTTGCGAGGCCCGGACGTCGCAAATTTCTCTTTCCACCCTGGTCAGTTCATCTGGATCACGCTCGAGCCCCATCGGCCCCCGTTTCACGATCACCCGTTTTCGATCGCCTCCTCGCCTCACGAGCTTCCAACGCTGCGGTTGCTGATCCGTGAATCGGGGGATTGCACACGCGACTTCGGCCGCATCAAGCCTGGCACGCGCGTCGCGATCGACGGGCCACACGGCAGTTTCGTACTGTCCGATGAGACGGCAAAGATCCTGATGCTCGCAGGCGGAGTTGGCATCGCGCCCATCCTCGGCATGCTCGAACACGCCGCAAGCACCGGAGATCGCCGCAAGTTCCACTTGATCGTCGCCAGTCGCACTCCGCAGGCGATTCCCGCCCTTGCGCGCCTCAGAGTGCTGCAGACTCGACTCGACCTGAACATTTCCGCATGTGTCGATGCGCATACGACCGAAGCAGGCTTCAAAACCGGACCGATCAAACGGACCGATATCATGGCCGCGATCGACGATCCGGGAGGCACGATTGCATATGTCTGCGGGCCTCCCGACTGGATGTCAGAAATAACCGATTCTCTATTGGAGGCGGGTTTGCCGGTCAGAGCGATCCACTATGAGCGGTTCGACTATGCATCCGGCCGCGGGCGGATCGACCACCTCCGCTTCCGCCAAGGGATCGCAGTGCTTGCTGCAATCGCAATCGCCATGATTGCATTTGCGCTGAGATAGCTACTTTGCAGTCAACCCGATCAGATAAACGACGAGCTTCGCCCGTTCCACTTCATCGTCGACATGGTGGGTCGCAAGAAAACCACCGAGCCAAGCCGCCTTCTCGCCCGGAGTCGTGCCCTTGAGCGACCGAGCGAGCGTTGCAGCTCGCGCATGACACTTCACGCAGCGCTCCTTGTAAGTCTGTGCGTCCGCGAGCGCGCCCGACCCGAATGACAGCAGCCCCAGGCACACCACAGCTGCAAGTTCGATCGCCCGATGCGCCATTTCTCCCTCCGTTTCAGGGCTTCAAGGACAGCCTGCCCGAAACGCGTTCGCCGAAAAAGCGCCAATCCGTCATGCCTGCACTGCAAAAGGCAGCATACCTCCAGCGTTTTGGCTCGTGCGCAACTTGTAACAGAAAAGGCTGCGACCCGAATGGATCGCAGCCTCGTCATTCGCTATGGCGACCGTTGCGGCATTATGCAGCCGCCATGTTGTTGACGACGCTTTCAGCAATTTTGGTCAGCTTGGCATCGGCAGCCTTCTCCTGCGCGAGGTTGGCCTCGAGAAGCTGAATCGCATCTTTCTTGCCGAGCTTCTCGGCCCAGGCAATCAGAGTGCCGTAGCGAGTGATCTCGTAATGCTCGACGGCCTGTGCTGAGCCGATGATGCCCGCATCACGGGTCGTGCCGCCTTCGGCCTCGCTCATGATCTCTTTGGCTTCCTCGATGATGCCATCGATGGCCTGGCACGTCACACCACGAGCCCGCATGCCCATCTGCTCGAAGACTTTCTCGAGGTTCTCGATCTGCTGCTCGGTTTCCTCGCGGTGATCTTCCAGCGCCTGACGCAATTCTTTCGTCTCGGCTTTCCGAATCATGCCGGGAAGGGACTTCAATACTTGCTTCTCGGCGTAGTACATGTCCTTGAGAAAGTGAGTGAAAAGGTCATCGAGGGATTTCATGGCCATGAGATTTGACTCCTGCTGATGTGGCGGGGCGAGCCGGACGCGATCAACGCTGCCGCCGCGAGCTTTCAACGAACCTGCCTTGAAAGCGTCGTTGGCGATGCCCTCAAACGACTGTTGACTCAACCGGTTCCGACCTGAAGTTGCAGAATCATCCGACGTGAATGTCACCAGAACCTTCTGTTCTTGTGCGTCCCAATCGGCCGACGCGCTGGAATCGCCTCGTCCTTCGCCGTCGCCTCGTGCGGCGCTGGAGAGGCCCCCGCTTCCTTCCCCTGCCCTGCCGTGGCATTCTCCGGCCAAAGCAAACGACAACCGCCAGAGGAACCGCCCCATGGCCGACGCCGTCATCGTCTCGACCGCCCGCACTCCCATCGGCCGCGCATTCCGCGGCGCCTTCAACAAGGTGCATGGCGCCACGCTCGGCGGTCATGTGGTGGCTGAGGCCGTGAAGCGCGCCAAGGTCGCGCCGGAGGAGGTCGATGACGTGCTGATGGGCTGCGCCATGCCTGAAGGCGCAACCGGCGGCAACATCGCCCGCCAGATCGCCGTCCGCGCAGGGCTTCCCGTCACCGTACCGGGCGCCACGGTCAATCGCTTCTGCTCGTCTGGACTGCAGACCATCGCCATGGCCGCCCAGCGCGTCCGCTCGGATGACGCCGGTATCATTGTGGCGGGAGGCCTGGAGTCGATCAGCCTCGTCCAGGTCGCCCAGAACGTGCTCGGCGCCAAGGACGAGTGGATCGACCAGCACTGCCCGGCCATCTACTGGCCAATGATCCAGACCGCTGACAACGTCGCCAAGCGTTATGGCGTGAGCCGTGAGGTGCAGGACGCCTACGCGCTCGAGAGCCAACGCCGGACGGCCGCCGCCCAGCAGGCACGCAAGTTCGACGACGAGATCGTGCCGCTGACCGCCGAGAAATACATCTTGGACAAGGAAGGCAAGATCGCCGGCACCGAGATGTTCACGCTGACCAAGGACGAGGGCAATCGCCCGGATACGGCGATGGAAGGCCTCGCCAAGCTGAAGCCCGTCGCGGGCCCGGGAGAATTCGTCACCGCCGGCAATGCGAGCCAGCTATCCGACGGCTCCTCGGCCTGCGTCGTCATGAGCGACAAGGAAGCCCAGAAGCGCGGGCTGACACCATTGGGCATCTACCGCGGGTTCGAAGTCGCCGGATGCCATCCGGACGAGATGGGCATCGGCCCGATCTTCGCCGTGCCGAAACTCCTGAAGAAGCATGGCCTCAAGGTCGAGGACATCGGCATCTGGGAACTGAACGAAGCGTTCGCCGTGCAGGTCGTCTACTGCATGGACAAGCTCGGCATCCCGCACGATCGCCTCAACGTCGACGGCGGCGCCATCTCGATCGGCCATCCCTACGGCATGTCGGGCGCCCGGCTTACGGGCCACGCCCTGATCGAAGGCAAGCGTCGTGGTGTCAAGTACGCCGTCGTCACGATGTGCATCGGTGGTGGTCAAGGCGCCGCCGGGCTGTTCGAGATCGTTTAGATTACGGGAACGCGGAGTGGACTGATGGGTCACCATCACGAACCTCCAGACGTGTCGCCCGCCCGCGCTCGGAGTTTCATTTCCGCGCGCTGAAATCTACCGCTGGACACCACTCGGCCTGACCTTACGGGGAATTCGATCGCCATGGCTCTATCACCTGCACCGGGTGCCGCATTGACCACACCCGGCTACCTCCACCGGGGGCTCGACGAGCTGTTCCGCATGGCGCGGGGAACGCCGCTCCAACCCGAGTGCGAGGCGTTCTACTTCATCCGCCACGGCGAGACGGAAGGGAACGCAAAGCGCATCTTCCAGCATGCGGAAATCCCGCTGAACGAGCGCGGCCGGCAACAGGCCGAGGCGGCTTCGGCAGCGCTCGCAAACGCACGCCTGGAGCGCGTCTACGCCAGCACCATGACACGCGCCTGGACGACCGCTGAGGCCATTGCGCGACCGCATAGCCTGACGCCGATCCCCGAGGACGGCCTGCGCGAGCGCTGGTTCGGCGATCTGGTCGGTACGCCGAGCCACGATCACGACTGGCGCGAAGACCCGCCGAACGGCGAAACATTGCACACGTTCGTGACGCGAACGCAGGCGGGCATCACGCGATCCCTCGTCGAAGCCGGCAAGGTGCGAACCGCACTCGTCGGCCATGGCGGCATACTCTACGTGCTTGCTCCCAGCCTGGGCCTCGACATCACGACCGAGCTGCTCGCCAACGCCACCCCGCTCTTGTTCGAGCGTTGCGGCGGATCGGCCTGGCAAGTGACCCGCGTCGCCGACGTCGGCGCCCGCGGCGACAACGTGGCTTAGCGCGGCTGCGAAGTGGGCAGCCGAAGCGCAGGGAAGACGCGCGGCTGCGAAGTGGGCAGCTGAAGCGCAAAGAAGACGCGCGGCTGCGAAGTGGGCAGCTGAAGCGCCGGAAAGACGCGCCACCGGACGCGCAGTGGGCATCTGAAGGCGGCAACAAGACGAGAGGTTCCCCCATGGACATGTCAGGCCAGTATCGCATCCAGGCCCCGCGCGACGTGGTCTGGGCCGCACTCAACGACCCCGAGGTGCTGAAGCGCTGCATACCGGGGTGCAAGGAGCTGGAGCAGAAGTCGCCGACCGAACTTGCCGCCAAGGTCAGCCTGAAGATCGGCCCGATCTCGGCCAACTTCTCGGGCGACGTGACGCTCCAGAACATGAATCCACCGGCCGGCTATACGATCGCCGGCCAAGGCTCCGGCGGCGCGGCCGGGTTCGCCAAGGGTAGTGCCGACGTGGCCTTGACCGAGGCCGAAGGCGGCGCCGAAACCGACCTCACCTATACCGCCAAGGCCGAGGTCGGCGGCAAGCTCGCGGCACTCGGCGGCCGGCTCATCCAGGCCACGTCGAAAAAGCTCGCCGACGAGTTCTTCTCCACCTTCGCCAAGGAACTCAACGGTCCGGCCGACGAGGCGGACGCGGAGCCCGAGAAGAAGAAGGGTCGCTGGGCCAAGTGGCTCGGGCGCTGAGCCCTGGCTCCTGAGTGTTCGGATTGCGAGCCATGCCACGCGGCGCGGTGCAATCAGCTCACCAGAAGAACGCGCGCGGCGGAGCCGTCGTGCCGTCGGCCAGTTCCTTCTCGGCCCGATCCCGCGTCTTGCCGGCCGGCAACGCCTCGACGAGACGACGGGCAGCATCCTTGTCCTCGTTCGCGACGATATGGGACAAGGCCCGATAAGTTCGCCCCGCCTTCCAGTCGTCTCCCGGCGGTGCATGACGCTCGATTGCCGCGAGCAGCGGCCGCCACAGCTTCACACCACCTGGAAATGCGGCCTCGAAAAGCAGTCCCGCGGCCTCGGCCCGAGATGGCGCGGGTTTCACCTTCGCCAGCAACGCGATCGCATCTGCCAGAATGGCTTGCGCAGCATCTGAATGCCCGGTCTCGATGGCGGCCCGGATCAGCCATGCCAGAACGGCCGACCGTTGATACGCATCGCGTCCTGCTCTGGCCGTCTCGCGTGCCTCGTCGAGCGCCGACAGCGCGATGTCGGCAGGCGCAAAGCGGACAATCCATGCGAACGCCTGCGTCGCGAACCACGGATCGGCAATCTTGCGCGCGGCCCGCAAGGCGTCCGCCGGCTTGGACTTCGCCAGCTCCGCCACCTCCTCGCGCGCTCGTGTCGTCTCGAACATGCTCGATCGCCAACCGATGCGTGCGAGGGCCTAGCGCCCGTTCTTCTTTCGCCACGCCTCGAAGTCGATCTTCGACTGCGGGTCGGTCGCAGGATAGAGACCGCGGATCGAGCGGCCCTCCATGACTTTCTCTGTGGCGAAATCCTCGTACGCCGTCATCTCGACGGCTTCCGCCGCGATCTCGTCGGCGATATGGGCGGGGATCACCACACAGCCGTCCCCATCGCCGACGATAACGTCCCCCGGAAAAACCGGCGCATCTCCGCAGGCGATCGGCACGTTGGTGTCGATGGCCTGATGCAGCGTCAGGTTCGTCGGCGCCGACGGGCGTGCATGGAACGACGGTATGTCGAGCTTCGCGATCTCGGCGGCGTCACGAAAACCACCGTCCGTCACGATGCCCGCCACCCCCCGCTTCATCAGCCGCGTAACCAGGATCGACCCCGCCGACGCCGCGCGCGCGTCCTTGCGGCTGTCGATCACGAACACCGCGCCCGGCGGACAGTCCTGTTCGATGGCCTTGCGTTGCGGATGGTTCGGATCGTTGAACACAGCCATCGTGTTCAAGTCCTCGCGCGCCGGGATGTAGCGCAGCGTGAACGCCTCGCCGACCATGGTCGGCTTCGACGGATCGAGCGGCAGCACGCCCTGGATCATCTGGATTCGAAACCCGCGCTTGAACAGCGCTGTCGTGATCGTGGCCGTCGAGACCGTCTTCAGCTTGTCACGCGTTGCTGCGGAAAGGGCCATGGCAGTGCCTCGGGGTTGGGGCGATTGACAGTGATCAGCCTTCGTCCTTGCGCCGCGCCTTGCGAGCCGGAAGGGCGAGTGGGGCCTCTGCGAAATGCGGCAGCACCTGCGCCAGCGTACCCGGCTCGAGCTTGTCGGTCATCGCCAGAATCTTCTCGACGAGATCGAGCTTCGTCTTGACGTTCTCGAGCACGATGCGCTCCGTCTCGGCGCTCGATCGTTTGAGGTCCGCCTGCCGGCGCTCGTAGATATCGCGCGTCTGCTCGACCACCTTCATGGTCTCGGCGGCGATCTGCTCGTTCTTGACGCGAGGCTGGACGAGCCAGGCATTCAGGTGGTCGACGAGATTGCTTGCCGTCCCGCCTAGCGCCTCGCCCACGGTCGTGTTCTTCTTGGCGTCGATGGTCGTGTCGAGCAGGCTCTCGATCGCCTTCACCAATCGCCGTCTGAGCTTCCGGACTTGCGTCGCTGCGTCGTCATCCAGCGCGAACCGCCCCGGATTCTCCACCACGACTGTCTCATGGCCCAACCGGAGCTGGGTGTAGATCGCAACGAAAAGATCGATGATCTGGTCGGTGGCCTGCAGCGCCTTCGGCGCGTTCAGCACCGTCGCGAGCCGCACCACGCCCTTCTGCGTGAGCACGGTCGGCGCCCACCCCTTCCGTGAGATCACGCCCTGTGATCTCAACGGCTCGAGCTCGTCGTCGGTCGGCTGGAAGGCATGCCGCTCCGTGAATTTCTGCGGATTGCGCCGCACGGCTTGCACCACTTCCCTCGTCTCCACCCCGAACGCCCGCGCGACGTCGGCCGCGAGCATCACGGGCTCGCCGCGGAGTTGGACGACCTGCGGACCTCCCTCCGCCTCAACGCCCCGCTCGTCCCCCTCGTCCTGCATCCGCCCTGGCCCCTCCTCTTGAGATCACGGGCTGTGATCTCTCGCTTCCGATCGCGTTGATGTCACGCGGAGAGCACCAATCGGCAGCACCCGCGCTCCGGTCAGTAGATGTCCGGCTCAGGCACCGGCGCGCCGAACTCCGTCTCGAGGAAATCGAAATCGCAACCGTCGTGCGCCTGCTTGATGTGCTGCGAGAACATCCAGCCGTAGCCACGCTCATAGCGGGGTTTCGGCTTGGGGCTGGCAGCCCGCCGCCGGGCGAGTTCCGCCTCGGAGACATCCAGATTGAGCGTCCGTGCCTCGACGTCGAGTGAGATCATGTCGCCGGTCTGCACGAGGGCGAGCGGGCCACCCACGTAGCTCTCGGGCGACACATGCAGGATGCACGCCCCGTAGCTCGTCCCCGACATCCGCGCGTCCGAGATGCGGACCATGTCGCGCACGCCTTGCTTTACGAGCTTCGTCGGGATCGGGATCATGCCCCACTCCGGCATGCCCGGTCCGCCCTGGGGACCGGCGTTCCGAAGCACCAGAACACTGTCCTTCGTAACCGGCAGATCCTCGCGATTGATCTCCTTCTTCAGCTGCGCGTAGTCGTCGAATACATAGGCGGGGCCGGTGTGCTTGAGCAGCCGCGGCTCGGCGGCGGACGGCTTGATCACGCAGCCGTCGGGCGCAATGTTGCCCTTCAGCATGGCGAGCGCGCCTTCCTGGTAGATCGCATTGTCGAGCGGCCGGATCACGTCGTCGTTGTAGACCTCCGCGCCCTCGAGGCTCTCGCCCCAGCTCTTGCCCGTGACGGTGATCTGGCCGAGATCGAGCTGCCCCTTGAGACGGGACATCAACCCGAGCAGGCCGCCCGCATAGTAGAAATCCTCCATCAGGTATTTGTCGCCGGACGGACGGATGTTTGCGATCACCGGCACCTTGCGGCTCGTCGCATCGAAATCCTCGAGGCTGATGCCGTGCCCGGCCCGGCGCGCCATCGCGATCAGGTGGATGACCGCGTTGGTCGAGCAGCCCATCGCCATGGCGACCGTGATCGCATTCCGGAAGGCCCCTTCGGTGAGAACCTTGGCCGGTGTCAGGTCTTCCCACACCATGTCCACGATGCGTCGACCGCACGCCGACGCCATCCGAACATGGTTGGAATCGGCGGCTGGAATAGAGGACGTCCCCGGCAGGCAGAGACCGATCACGTCGGCGAGCGCTGTCATCGTCGCCGCCGTGCCCATGGTCATGCACACGCCGTAGGAGCGTGCGATGCCCATCTCCATCTCGCCCCAGTCCTTGTCGGAGATATTGCCCGCGCGCCGCTCGTCCCAGTACTTCCAGGCATCGGAGCCCGAGCCCAACACCTTGCCATGCCAGTTGCCGCGCAGCATCGGCCCCGCCGGCATGAAGATCGACGGCACTCCGGCCGAGATCGCTCCCAGGATCAATCCCGGCGTGGTCTTGTCGCAGCCACCCATCAGCACCGCGCCATCGACGGGATGCGAGCGGATCAGCTCCTCCGTCTCCATCGCCAGGAAGTTGCGATAGAGCATGGTCGTCGGCTTGACCTTGGATTCCGACAGCGAGATCGCCGGCAGCTCGACCGGAAACCCGCCGGCCTGCAGCACGCCCCGCTTCACGTCGTCGACGCGATGCTTGAAGTGCGCATGGCACTGGGCGAAGTCCGACCACGTGTTGACGATGCCGATCACCGGCTTGCCAGCGAATTCCTCGACCGCATAGCCGATCTGGTTCATGCGGCTGCGGTGCCCGAACGAGCGAAGATCGTCCGGCTCGAACCAGCGGGCGGAACGAAGCTCAGCGGGAGATTTTTTCTGCGTGCTCATAGGGCCTCGTCAGCGAGCGCAATATTGTGAACCACGTCGGCAACGACGCGGCGCAGAAGATCGCACCCAGCCGTCGCCCTTGCTCTCCCCTCCCCCTTATGGGGAGGGCCAGGGTGGAGGGATCATCCGCGACGAGCGCCGCGACGGATCCTCCGTAATACACTCATCCGGTCGGCGGCATCGCGAACGCACCCCGTGCCTCTTCGAACGCGTGCCCGATCCGGAGTGCCAGTGGCTCCTCCAGACGGCGCACGACGATCTGCAGGCTCATCGGCAGGCCGCCGCGCGACAACGCGGTCGGCACCGCAAGGCCGGCGAGATTGAGATAGTTGACCCACCGCGTATACATGGCCATCGGCGCCCGCGTCTCGTCGACCTCGGCCACCGGGATTGCCGGAAAGGGTATCGTCGGCAGCAGGATCGCATCGAGCCGGTCGATCTGGCGCAGGAACGCTGCGATCGCCACGTCACGCGCCGCCAGCGCCTGGATGTACTGCGCCGCCGTGATGCGCTTGCCGGAAAGCATGCGCGCCCGGATCGGGTCGGCGAGCCCTGAGGCCGGGTCGTCGGCGAGCGCCTGCCAGTTGGCATAGCACTCGGCGGCGATGAACATGCCGCAGAGATTACCCCACTTATCGATGCTGCCACCGAGTTCGACAGGCTCGATCCGCGCGCCCAGCGCTTCCAATCGCGCCACCGCAGCCGCGAAGTCGGCCCGCACCTCGTCCGACAGCAACGGCAGGTCCTTGTCCGCGACGCGGCCGAGCCTGAGCCCCTTCACACCCCGTCCGAGTTCCGGCATTGGATCGACCGGCTGAATTCCGATCGTCGTCGCATCGCCCGCATCCGGCCCCTGCATCGCCACGAAAAGCCGTGCCGCCGTCGTCACGTCCTGCGCCAGCGGTCCAATGGAATCGAGTAGTTGCGAGAGCGGGGCCACGCCCGCGCGCGACACCCGCCCGACCGACGTCTTCAATCCCACGCAGCCGCAGAGCGCCGCGGGAATGCGAACCGATCCGCCCGTGTCGGTCCCGAGCGCCGCCGGCAGCAGCCGCGCACCGACCGCAACGCCCGATCCCGAGGACGAGCCGCCGGGAATGCGATGCACCTTCCGGTCCCATGGATTCCAGGGCGTGCCGACGGTCACGTTGGTGCCGTAGCCGCCGAACGCATACTCCACCGTGTGCAATTTGCCGGGTATGATCGCGCCAGCGGCCCTGAGCTTCTCGACGACCGGCGCGTCCCGCTCGGCCGGCGGCCCGTTGCGCCGGGAGAGCGAGCCGCATCCAGAGACAACCCCACCGACATCGATGATGTCCTTGACGCCCACCGCCATGCCAGCGAGCGGGCGGCTTTCGTCTCCGGCGGCCCGTCGGGCATCGACCAGCGCCGCCTCGGCCAGCGCCGTCTCTCGGAGAACGCGCACGAACGCGTTGAGTTTGACGTTCTCGCTCTCGATCCTGTCGAGGACGGCAGCAGTGGCGGCGACAGTGGTGCCTGACTTTACGGTCATGAGAGCGATCCGGCGTTGGAGGCGATCGGGTGGAGAAGCCACACGTAGGCGTGAAGGCATTCCACCATGTTACCGGCTCTCACGCCACCTTAGTGCTGCGAAGCCGGCAGCAGGACTCCTGCCGCCGACGCGCAAAGACTGAGACCGTGTCCGCCGGAAGAGCCATTCGCGCCGTGACTTTCGCGATGCTCTCCCGATTGGCTCGACCTCATGTCCTCATCAGGCTCGGCAACCAGGTAATGATCCCCGGGAAGATCATGCACAGGACGAGCCCCAGCAACATGAGCAGAACGAATGGCGTTTGCGACTTGTAGATGTCCATCATCGTGATGCCCGGTGGCACGACCGCCTTCATGTAGAACAGGTTGAAGCCGAACGGCGGCGTGAGATAGGCGAGTTCCATGTTGATCACGAACAGGATCGCGAACCACAGCGGATCGAAGCCGAGCGAAGTGATGATCGGGAAGAAGATCGGAGCCGTGAGCAGCACGATGCCCGTCGGATCGAAGAACATCCCGAGCACGAACAGGATCAGCTGCATGGTGATGATCACCATCCAGGGATCGCCCACGCCCTTGATCAGGGAACTCACGAGCGAGTTGGCGCCGGTCACCGCGTAGAGCGCCGTGAATGCCGAGGCCGCGAAAACGATCCAGATCACCATCGCGCTCAGCCGCAGCGTAATGAACAGCGCCGAGGTGAAGCTTTCCCAATTGAAGGTCCGCTTGATCATCGCGCTGACAATGGCGCCAAGGGCGCCGATCGCCGAAGCCTCACTCGGGGTCGCGATGCCGAAGAACATCGAGCCCATGACAGCGAAGATCAGTCCGATGGGCAGCACCAGTGCTCCCGCCAGCTTGAGCCTCTCTGCGCGCGGAAGTCTCTCTTCGTCCGGAACGCTAGGTCCCATGTCCTTCTGGAAATAGCAGCGGACCAGGATGTATGTGACGAACAGCCCGCTGAGCATCAATCCCGGCAGGATGCCAGCAATGAACATTTCGCCGACTGAAACCCGCGAGGTCAGCGCGAGAATGATCATCAGCACGCTCGGCGGGATCAAGATGCCCAACGAGCCGCCTGCCGAGATGCAACCGACAGCAATTTGCTTGTCATAGCCGCGCTTGAGCATGGACGGCAGCGCAATGAGGCCCATCGACGTCGTGGCCGCGCCGCTGATGCCGACCATCGCAGCAAACATCGTGCAGATCAGCACCGTGCCTGCCGCAAGCCCACCACGCAGCCCGCCCAACCAGTGGTACATCAACTCGTACATGTCCTCGGCGATGCCACATCGCTGCAGCATCGCGCCCATGAATATGAACATGGGCACGGCCACCAGCAGGAACATGTCCATGGCCATGTAAGTTCGATTTGCGAGTACCGGCAGCGCATGCGGGCCCCACAGGAAGATGATGAACAGCGTCGCGACGCCGCCGATCGCGAACACCAGCGGCAAGCCGGCGAGCAGGAGAAGCACGAGACTGCCGAAGAGGATGATCGTCAGCCATTCAGGGCCAAGGGCGAGCATGAATATACTCCAGGAAGGTTTTGCGTCGTCGCGCGGTGTGTGGCGCGCCGTGGCTAGAGGTTCGAGCTTGCAGCAGGGCCCATCCCAGGGATCGGAACCTTCACCGGGAAGACGTCCTCGCCCTTGATGGCGATCGCCACATCCCGGATGAGCTTTGCCAGCACTTGCATCAGGAACAGGAAGCACGCGACTGGGACCGTCGTGCGCAGCGGATAATAGATCGGCTTCCAATGCGACATTGTGGTCTCGCCGATCTGCCACGAGTTGATGGTGATCTGCAGCGACGTCCAGAACAGCACGCCCAGAAAAAGGAATGCGAAACCGCTGGTCACAATGTCGAGGATGGCCCGACCTCGCGGCGAGAGTTTGCCCCAGATGATGTCGACATTGACGTGGCCGCCCGACAAGTGCGTATAGGCGCCGCCGAGCACGATGTAGGCACCGAACACGAACAGTGAGATTTCGTAAGCCCATTGGGACGGGCTATTGAAGAAGTATCTGAGCACGATCTCCCAGACCATGATGGCGAGCATCGGAACGATCAGAAACGCCACGATCCAGGCGAACTTGGCATTCAGCCAGTCCGTGAATCGCAGATAAGATTCGATCACTTTCACCGTCCACTCCTATCCTGGCCAGTCGCTACGGCCTTTGAGCATGCGCGTGATGACTAGCAGTGGCTAGCCTCTCTTCGCCGCTCATCATCGTGGTGCTCGTCACTCGCGAGTCGCTGCCAGCGCGCGACCGTTCCGTGGAGCGTGCTCCCAGATCTCTTATGCCCAGCTGATGCAACGCATCGTCCGCAGGACATAAAGACGACGCGCCGCTGCCGACGCGCCGTCCCGATTCCAGCCCCGACCTCTCGCCGGAGCCTGTTCACATCAAACAGTCTGCAGGCCCGTTACGTCGGCAGACGCTTCGGCCCGTAGTAGTCTTTGTGGAGCTGGCGGGCTTGGGTGTAGATGTCGACAACCTTGTCGATGAAGGGGTCCTTGCCCTTCTTGCTCAGGAACTGGTTCCAGCACCAATCGGCGGCCTTCTTCAGCTCGTCATCGGGCATCATGAGCGTTTGCATGCCGCCCTCTGCCAGCCTCTTACGACCGCGCGCGTCGGTCGCGATGGTCATGGCGGCAAGCTCGGTGTTCATCGTGCGCGAGGCGGTGATCATCACCTCCTGCAGGTCGGGCGGCATCTCGTTGAAGGTCTTCAGGTTCATGATGACCTCCACGATGTCGTACGGGATCACCGAGGGGTTGAGGTAGAATTTGCAAACCTCATGCATCTTCATGCCCGCCCAGGCATCCGGTGATCCGAAAGCCGCAGCGTCGAGGATCTTCGTCTGAATGGCGGTGTAGACTTCGCCGCCCGGGACCGTCACGATCGAGGCGCCGTTGTGCACGAGCCAATCGGCCCAGATGCCGAACGCGCGCACCTTCATGCCTTTGAAGTCGGCGTACTTCTCGACGGCACGCGTCGAGACCATGGCGCCCCACTCGTCCGAGATCATGTACGTCAAGTGCGCGACATTGTGAGGCTTGTAGGCCTCCTGCCAGAGCTCCTTGATGCCCATGAAGTGATAGATTTGCTCATAGAATTCGAGCGTCGTGACAGGGAAGAAGGGCACCGCCCAGAGAAACTCGCCGACGGGCACGATGCCCCGGTGATAGATCGAGGAGGTAACGGCCAGGTCGGCCACGCCCGAACCGACGCCGCGGAAGGTCTCGCCGATGCCAAGCAGAACTTCGGCGTTGAAGTTCGTGACCTCGATGCGACCGCCGGACAACCTTTTGACGCGATCGACGAAGAGCTGGGCGGCACGGTCCTGCGCGTCGATCCCGATGCCGGTCCAGTTGCTCTGGAGCTTCAGCTTATAGGTTTTGTTCTGCGCCTTGGCGATCGCTGGCATGCCGAGCGTCGCGGCGCCTGCGCCTGCCGCCGTCAGGCTGGCCTTGCGCAGATAATCGCGCCGGTTGAGACCCGTCGTGGATTTGCTGTCAGCGGCGCCCTTGTCGGCTCCAGACTTCACGTCGTCGGACATCGAATTCCTCCCGAGTGCGTTTGTTGTAATCGACATAAACGTATCTGGTGCTGTCCAGACATTGTCAAGGATGAGCCGAACGCACTACCCATGCCGAGCGTGCCTCGCTCGCCAACGCTCAACCTGTCCCGCGCGAGCTGAGATCAAAGGTTCGCTACGCCTACGCCGCTTGTGCCGCCTTCGCGACCGCCTCGCAGATATCTCCGACAACCGTCGCGACCAGCCGCTCGTCGTCGCCTTCCGCCATGACGCGGATCACCGGCTCGGTCCCCGATGGGCGGATCACGACGCGCCCTGCCGTTCCCAGCCGCTCTTTGGCCCCCGCGATAACCTTGCGCACCCGGTCGTCCTCGAGCGGCTGTCCTTCCGTGTAACGCACATTCTTCAGGATCTGCGGCAGCGGCTCGAAACGTCCGCAAACTTCGCTGACGGGTCGCCCCGTAGAAACGACGACCGATAGCACCTGCAGCGCCGACACGAGCCCATCACCCGTGGTCGTGAAATCGGAAAGCACGATGTGCCCGGATTGCTCGCCGCCGACGTTGTAGCCGTGCTTGCGCATGTGCTCGACCACATACCGATCGCCCACCGCCGTACGCACCATCGACAGGCCGATGCCACTGAGATAGCGCTCGAGTCCTAGGTTCGACATCACGGTGGCGACCACGCCGCCCCCCGCCAGCCGGCCGCGTCGATGCCAGCTCTCCGCGATCACCGCCATCAGCTGATCGCCATCGACGATCCGCGCTTTCTCGTCGACGATCACCACCCGGTCGGCATCGCCGTCGAGCGCGATGCCGATGTCCGCCCTGACCTCGCGCACCTTGTCGGCAAGCGCTTCCGGCGCCGTCGAACCGCACTTCAGATTGATATTGCGCCCATTCGGCTCGACACCGATCCGCACGACCTCGGCCCCGAGCTCCCAAAGCGCTTCAGGCGCCACCTTGTAGGCCGCTCCGTTGGCGCAATCGACGACGATCCGGAGTCCGTCCAGCCTGAGATTTTTCGCGAGCGTCCGCTTCGCGAATTCGATGTAGCGATCCTGCGCACTCTCGATTCGCGTGGCCCGCCCGATCTTGTCGGAGGTCGCCATGAGATCGGTGCTCGGGGCCTCGATCAGTGCCTCGAGCTCGGCCTCCGTCTCGTCGGACAGCTTGTAGCCGTCCGGATCGAAGAACTTGATGCCGTTGTCCTCATACGGATTGTGCGACGCCGAGATCATCACGCCGAGGTCGGCACGCATCGAGCGCGTCAGCATGGCAACGGCTGGCGTCGGCATCGGCCCCAGCAGGAAAACGTCCATCCCCACCGCCGTGAAGCCCGACAACAGCGCGCTTTCGATCATGTACCCGGACAGCCGCGTATCCTTGCCGATCACCACGCGGTGCCGATGGCTGCCGTTGCGCGAGAAGATATGCCCTGCGGCCATCCCGGCCTTGAGCGCGATCTCAGAGGTCATCGGTGCGCGGTTGGCGAGCCCACGAATGCCATCTGTCCCGAAATAGCGGCGCGACATGCTTATCCCTCGGCTAGGAGTCCTGATGCGTTGCCGGCAAGTGTTATTGTAGATGCACCGAAGGCAACGTGTATGTGTTGCACCACCACTATTCGATTATGACGGGCACCACCAGACGTCGCAGCCGGCCCATCCCCAACTCAGCTTTCGAAAGTGCTGCGCCGCGATGGGTCTTCCAAGTCGTCGGCCCTTCGCAGACAATACCCCGACGAAACACCAGGAGCTGACGCCATGGACCTCACCCCGATGCTCGCCAGGTTCTCCGCTGCCGTCGAGAGCGGCAACGGCGACGCCCTTGCCGACCTGTTCACGGACGATGGCATCTACGACGACTATTTTTTCGGCCCCTCCGAGCCGGGCCGCGCCGGCGTTCGCGACATGCTCGCGCACTTCTACGAAGGCGGCGAAGGCTTCAAATGGGAGTTTTTCGCCCCCCTGGCGGCCGGTCCACTCGGCTACGCCAGTTATCGGTTCAGCTACACGTCCAAGCTGCCCGAGGCCAAGGGTACCCGCGTCGTCTTCGAGGGCATCAGCCGCTTCGAGCTGAAGGACGGCAAGATTCGGCGCTATAGCGAGGTCTTCGACCGCGGCATGGCCCTGGCCCAGCAGGACTTCGCGCCCGAGCGGCTGAAAAAGATCGCCCAGAAATACGCGACGCGCCTGAAGGCCCGCCCCGAAACCAAAAACCATCTCGGCTGACGCAGCCCTCTGGGAACCGCGATCAAGTCCGCGCTACCATGGGCGCGGAGCTCGAACTCGGCGGCGTGACGCCCATCGACAGATAGACGGTCATGAGTTCGTCCACGCCCCCTTCTGCCGGACGTATCCATCCTTTCGGCACGTAGACGAGTGCTCCTCCCACCGGAACGGGTGCCGAAGGCACGAGAATCCCGACGTACTCGTGGTCGCCGATACGGACCGTCGCCGCCGACGGCAACAGCGCCAGCACGGCCGCACCCGGCTCCCCGCCGAAGAAGCACCAGACCGGGCTCATGCTGCCGAGCTGCCCGCCATCCTTCCCATCGACGATCGACGTGAAGCGCTTGGTCAGATCATAGACTTTGGAAACAAGTGGGATGCGGGCGACGAGACGCTCGAACGCGGCCACCAGCCACGGGCCGATCCGCGATTCGACGACCAGGCCCAGCACATAGATCGCGATCAGCAGAACGAGAACGCCGACGACGTAGGGCGCTACGGTCACTCCCACGCCCGCACCGAGTGACGACAGCAACCGTCCGATGGACGTCTGCGGGCCAATCGCATCCTTGAGGAACGAGACGACCCACGCCAGGGCGAACGCGGTGATCACCAGCGGCAGGATGGCGAGACATCCGGCCAGAAAAACACGCGCGATCCGGTTCAAGGTCGTCTCCCGAAGGTTGGCAGTAACGCCGAGCGATGCGCGACCTGCTTCGTCCACTCCTCCGGTCGTCGCTCGAGACGACGCCCGCCCCGCCTACACCGGGGCACCGCGAGCGCGAGATCCGGGTCTCGCCCCGCGCCCCCGTGCTACGCCACGGTCATGTGCCGAGATGCGGCGCAATGGTGTTGCAGGCGTCGAGCAGGCCCTTCACGCTCTCGACCGACTTCATGAACATCTGCCGCTCGGCCGAGTTGAGATCGATCTCGACGATACGCTCGACGCCGTTCGAACCGATCACCACCGGCACGCCGACGTACATGCCCTTCACGCCGTACTCGCCATTGAGGAAGGCCGCGCACGGCAAGATGCGTCGCTTGTCTTTCAGATAGCTCTCCGCCATCTGGATCGCGGACGAGGCGGGAGCATAGAAGGCCGATCCCGTCTTCAGGAGACCGACGATTTCGCCGCCGCCCTTGCGCGTGCGCTCGACGATCTGGTCCAGCTTCTCCTGGGTCAGCCACTTCATCTTGACGAGGTCCGGGAGCGGCACGCCGCCGACTGACGAGTAACGCACCAGCGGCACCATGTCGTCGCCATGACCGCCGAGCACGAAGGCCGTGACGTCCTCGACGGAAACCTTCATCTCCTCGGCGAGGAACATGCGGAAGCGGCCCGTGTCGAGCACGCCGGCCATACCGATCACCTTGTTCTTCGGCAGACCGCAAGCCTTCTGCAGCGCCCAGACCATCGCATCGAGTGGGTTGGTGATGCAGATCACGAAGGCGTCCGGGGCATACTTCTTTATGCCGGCGCCGACCTGCTCCATCACTTTCAGATTGATGCCGAGAAGGTCGTCCCGGCTCATGCCCGGCTTCCTCGGCACACCGGCCGTGACGATGACCACATCGGCACCTTCGATGTCGGCGTAGGCGTTGGTCCCCTTCATCGTCGAGTCGAAGCCTTCGACGGCACCCGATTGCATGATGTCGAGCGACTTGCCGGCCGGCATGCCCTCGGCAACGTCGAACAGCACCACGTCGCCGAGCTCCTTGAGGCCCACGAGATGGGCGAGCGTGCCGCCGATCATGCCGGCGCCCACGAGGGCGATCTTGGTGCGTGCCATGGGGTTTGTCTCCGTCGAATCCGCAAGAGGGGTGTCTGCAGGCGCCGCTCCGGCGGGACCGATGGCTGTCGGCGGCGCTTGACCGAGCGTCGGCTTATCCCGAATTGGGTAAAGCGGCAAGCTGGCGACAGGGCGCCACCACCCGCACGCCCCCCAAAATGTCTCAAGGCCAAGCTCCGCTCGCTCGGCAGCTTAAAAAAGTCGTTACCCGTCGCTTGTGTGGTCGAGCGCGTCAGACCCGACGCGCCGTCACCAGGATCTCGAAGGCAGGGTACCGGTATCGCTTGTCCATGCTCTGTAGCCTGCGGACGAGGCCTGGGCGGCGCTCGGCCCGGCAGAATAGGTCCAAGGGCACCCGGGCCGGTGACGTCTTGTAGCCGAGCCTCACCTTGGGCGGCACGGTCTGCAGGTCGCCGAACCCGTTGGCCGTGAGCTTGGCCGCCAGCTCGCCATAAGTGACTTCGTTGATGTGCGTGCCGCGCGCTGGCAGCCACCCCGAGTTGCTATTATCGACGATTCGCGTCACATCCCACGGCCCGAAATAACGGTGCGGCGTGAGAATGACCACCTTGCCACCGGGCTTGAGAGCCGCGCGAACCGATTGCAAGTGCTCGTCGATATCCTGCGGAGCAATGTGCTCGTAGACGTTGTCGGTCACGGCCACGTCGAACGGCGTGTCGACGCGAAAACGCACGACGTCGCTTCTCTTGAACGAGAGCATACGCTCGGGGACATCCAGATCCTTCGCGAACACGTCCAGACCGAGCAAGTCGCGATGCTTGAGGTTGCGCGCGCACGACAGGAGGAAGGCACCGCCGCCACAGCCGACGTCGAGAATTGAACGTCCTTCGAGCTCGGGCTGCAGCAGCCGGACCAGTTCGTCCTTCGGGCTCGATTTGGCGTCGAGATCGATCTTGAACTCGAAGGCATAGATCTCGAACGCCTTGGTGTAGACCTCCGCGTTCAGGGCACGGCGGACGTCGATCGAGGCCTCCGCAAGTATCTTGTCGTGGAAGATGTTTTCCAGCTCGTAGCTGGCGATCAGTGCTTCCTCCGCTAGGCCGATGTCACGGGCGAAAACTTCCACGTTGGGATAGCGCAACCGCCGGGTCGCGCGATCGAGACCCTTGGCCCACGCCTTCAACGCTCCGACAGACGGCAACATCTGGCCGGGCTCCACGGGATGCTCGACCGGTGCCGGAAGGCCTTGGACGCCCGGATAGATCATGAACGAGCCAAGCGCGATCTTCCTGCGCCGCGAAGCAGCACCCAGGAGTGGGGGCGGCTCGCCGGTATGCGTAAAGCCGAGCACGTATCTCCGCAATGCGGCCAGCCGCTTTCCGGCCTCTGTCTGACGAAACTCCGCGAGCCACGCGTCCATAGCTGCCCTCGTGAATATAGATCAGCCTCGCGAACCCTGAGGTATCGTGACTTGGCTCACTTCTTACTCAGGCGATCGAGTTCGGCACTCGTCGTAGCGTGGAAATCGAACCAGATGTCGAGCGTCATGTCGGGGTCTGCAATTTGCAGGTCGGCGAACCGTGTCCACCGCGATGTCGTCTCGTGGAGGGGACGCCATTTGTCGATTGGAAGATCGAAGCCACAAGGACCGCTCGAGTGGCCACCAAAGGTCCACACACGAGGCTCATCGTTGACTTTATAGCTCAGCTGCGGCCACATCCCGCGTCGGACTTTAGCCTGGTTGACGAGTTGAAACCGATCGTAGCCCGCCATCGAAAGCGCACCCAGCCAGTCGACCGAGATTCCCTCGACCGAAACGAACGGTGGCCGTTGAGCTGGCTCGAGGTACAGGAGCTGTCGAACGAATTCCTGGTCTGCGCCTTCGATATCGCACTTGATGTAGCGCGGCGCCCCGAACCGCTGAACAAGGCTATCGAGGTTGATAGTCTTTACCTTCGCCGAGCGGGTCTGCCCCTCGCCTGCGGCACGCCACGCGTCCAAGCTGCTGAACTCGTCGCTGACCGAGGAAAAATAGAAGTCCAGCGTGTCGCCACTGCGCTTCCAGAACGCGCAGTTGACGATCGTCAGGCTCTTGCTCGCAACCGCATCCGCGAACCGTTCCTCAGCCTTTCGGCATAAATCGAGGCTTGCCTCGACAGCCACGACCGAGCAACCGCGGGCCAGATAATGTGCTGTATCGTCCCCGTTATGCATGCCGATGTCGAAGACCAACATGCACACCCCCTCTGGCCGCGGCGATCGACACGGCACTTTGACCCTGAACCACGACAGCTCCGCGCCTGCCTACCAGGCTATCTGTGAGGACTTGTAGTCAATGCCCAGCTCGGTCTGCAACAGATGTTTGAGCTCGGTGCGGTCGATGAACTCAGGCGTGAGACGAAACTGCTCGTACAAGCGCATCGCCACACGCTTCGCCGCCTTAGGCCGTCCCATGACGTGATAGAAATAAGAGATCGACGCCATCGCATAGAGCTTCGAAGACGGCGTGCTGGCGCGTTCGAGCGCGCGGTAGAGGCAGGACGCGTTTTTCAATGAGTAGAAGTCGCTCTCGAGACGCATCTCGACGTCGGCCCGTGTGATCGGCTTGCGCGGCATGAAGGCGGCCGTGCATTGCGTCGGCACCTCGTAGACGAGGTCGAACAGGTCCGCGAGCTTCTCCATCGCGATCGTGAGCCAGGGCTGATACGTAAAGATGTAGTCCTGATGGAGCACCAGCGATCGCGGTGCCAGTCGCGGAAAGAATTCGAGCGCCATGTAGCGCATGATATCCGCTGTCTTCGCCACGTCGATCGAGAGCACCTCGATGGGTCGCTTGTCGGTGTAACCGAGGGTGGTGATGTCGCCCTTGTAGATCCGCAGCAGGTGCGCATAGCGCTCCGTCGCAGCCCGGAAATGGTTTTCGAAATCATAGTCGGTCGCGTCGTCGGATTTTTTCTCGTCGAACCAGCTCCTCAACAGATTGGCGCTGTAGCCGTCGTTCGCATCCGTGAACAGATCGTAGACCAGAATGCTTTGCTCGGGTTTGGACGCCATCGCATTGGCCAGCAATCCCTCGGCAAATGCCGTCGTGGTGCTGCCGACCAGCGCACCGCCGTCGACGATCGTGCCGGCCCCCGTGAAGAACGACCTCGCCGCCCAATAGTAGAGGAGCCTGTCGTCCTTGGTGGTCTGCCCCAGGCTACTCATCACCGGCTCTGGCAGCTCGTCGGCGATGATGTCCAGGTCCAGGTCGCTGATGAACGGCGGTGTTGCTGTAATCGAGTTGAATGGTTGAGCGGCCTCGGCAAGCCCGAGCATTCTGGCGAACATATCGATGACTCCGCTCGTCGAACCTGAAACGCATGGGGACGGCGCTGCAATCCGTCGGGCGATAAAACGTTGTCGTCCATTCCCCGACGGCTTGGCGACACCCCACAAAGGTCGCCCTATGGCCTTTGGTTAATACCGACCAATGGAAGCCGACGTCAACGCCCTGAAAGAAAACACAAAAACTCACTTTAAGTTGAGTTTAACAACTATTATCAACCTTTGATTGCATTGACTGCCATTTGGTTCGGTCCACTAGCGCACGACATGCCACTCTCATCGCCGGAGCCAGCGATCTGGCCTTTGACGTGACAAAGCCCCGCAGCCTCGGGTAATGGGGCATTGATTGCGGCGCCGGATAGCCCGGTAGCGGGGCCGCCACACGTCCCTCAGTTAAAAGGGCCCGCGAGATGAGAATGCATGCTCCCGACCGGCGCGAGCGAGCTGCTTTCACTCTGGTGTTCCTGGGCCAGAGCGCGGCTTTGTCTCGCTTCGTGCAGCAGATCGCGGTCGCCTCCAAAGCCCACGCAAATGCCTCGTTCGATTTCATCGTCTCCGCAGGGACGGAACTCGCTGCCGACCTCGAAAAAATCGGCGTCCCAGTCACTCAAGTCAGGACATTCTCGCGCACCGCGCCCTGGCAGCTCGCATGGAACTTTGCCGCCACCCGCAATCGGATCGTGGAGCAGGTAGCCACAACCCGCCCCGACGCCGTCATCACGCTCATGCCGCATGTCTGGTCGCCGCTGATTGCACCCGCAATCAAACGCAGCGGCACCCGTTATGCGACCATCGTACACGATGCGACCCCTCATCCTGGCGACTGGACAGCCTGGGTCACGACGTGGCTGCTCAGGGACGCCGACGCGGCGGATCTGGTTCTGACGCTGAGCCGCACGGTCTCCGAACAGCTGGCCGTGCGCGGCCGGATCCCACCGGCACGCATTATCCAGCTCTTCCATCCGGACCTGTCGTCTGCCGTCGCACCCGAGCCTCGGATGCTGCCGACGCAGCGCCCATTGCGGATCCTCTTTTTCGGCCGGATCATGGCCTACAAGGGACTGCCGCTGCTGATCGACGCCGTCGAGCTGCTGACGCGGGATGGAGTAGCTGTCTCCCTCGGAGTCGCCGGGGAAGGCGATCTCGGAGACAGCCGCAGCCGGCTCGATGCCCTGGGTGCCGAAATCATCAATCGATGGATTGCCGACGATGAGGCAGCGGCTCTGCTGGCGCGTTACGACGCGATGGCGTGCTCGCACATCGAGGCCAGCCAGTCCGGGGTCGCCGCGCTCGCCTTCGGACACGGCATGCCGGTCATCGCGTTGCCTGTCGGGGGCATCGCCGAGCAGGTGGTGGACGCGAAGACCGGCATACTCGCGAAGGACGTCTCGGCTCGCGGCTTCGCGGAAGCGGTCAAGCGGCTGATCGGCGAAGGCGACCTTTACGACGGCATTTGTCGGCACCTCGCAGCGACGCGAGCCGATCGTTCCATGCCCCGCTTTCTCGAGGAACTCGAGCGCGCCGTGGTCGGGGCCGGTCTGCTACAACGAGCACCTGTCCAGCCACGCCGCGGCCGATAAGGACTGGCGGCTCCGACCCCGGCGTTGCGAAACTGCAACCTTGCGGCATTTGATCTTGTTGCAGAGCCGCCGACTGCGTGCTTCGCACAGATCGCGTTCCGAACTGCGTCGGCCCAGGACCATTTTGATGTCCCCAGATGATATCATTGTCATTGTCGCACCATGCCCGGCCGGCACATCGGCCAGAGAAGGATGGATGAGCCGCGTACAGGCCGTCGACCGGATTTTCTCGGACTGGCGGCGGATCTACCTCGACCCATACACCGGGGCGGGCGAGGGCCCCCCTGTGGCGATCGAGCACGACGGCCGCGTCACGGAATATCGCGTGGATCTCATGCAGCCGTCACATCACCGGTTGATGGAGGATCTCGTTGCGAGAAGCCGCCTGACCTACGTACACACGGCACACCTCGGCCGCTATCTGCTGCCCCTCTACCCCACCGGCAAAATCGTCACGGACATGCACGGCATCGTTCCCGAGGAAGAGAGGATGCTCGGGCGGCCGGCGTTTGCCACCTACTATGAGACAGTCGAGAGCTACATCCTTGCCAACTCACCCGTCATCGTCGTCGTGACCGAGGCGATGGCCGACCATTTTCGGGCCAAGTATCCCCGCTGTGGCGCTCATTTCATCACGTTGCCGATCGTCGAGGAGTTCGACGTCGACTGGAGCCGGCGTCGTAGGCGTTCGGCGGGCGAGCCCTATCGCGTCATCTACGCCGGCGGGATTCAGGCTTGGCAGAATGTCGACCGCATGATCGAGATCGCCAGCGCTGCCCCTGCTCCGCTTCGCTTCGAGTTCTTGAGCAACCAACACGAGACCATACGGTCCCTGGCGGCGGAAACAGGCCTTGCGGAACGGGCCGAGTTCGGTGTCGTCGCGAAAGAGGAGCTCAGCCGGCGCTACCTCGACGCCGACCTCGGTTTTGTCCTGCGCGATGACACTGCGGTCAACCGCGTCTCATGCCCGACGAAACTTTCCGAGTATCTGGCCTTCGGCGTGATCCCCATCGTGCGTTCGCCACGGATCGGCGACTTCGAACGGGAAGGCTTCGCCTACGTGACCGACGAGGAGCTGTCCCTCGGCCTCATTCCGGACGAGCCGACGGCTGCCGAGATGCGCGAAACCAATCGCAATTTGCTGGCGCGTCTCGCGGCTCGCTTCGCCGCCGCCAGCGATGAGCTGCGTTCGCTCGCGCACACGTCGTCGCGCACGCCATCCCGCCTCGGTGGATTGCCCATTGGCCAGCGGCATTTGTGTTTCCCAAGCCAATCCGAGCTTTACATCTTCACTCACGCAATGCATCACTACACACGAGAGGTTGTAGATTTCTACACAAACGCCTTATGGTTGCCGTCTTGCGGTGACGCCGCACGAGCCATCAGAGTCATTCCCATGCTCGCTCACCAAACCGTACGCCTGGAAGCCCTCAAATTGACCGTCGCCGACGACGCACCATCCAGGCTGCAGATATCATGCGCGACACCGGGCGTGCTGAAGTCCGACGGAATTTACCTGTCCAAGAGCAAGCCATACTTCGATTTCAACTTGAGTCCCTCCGTGACGATCCATTCGGTCGAGCCCGTGTGGTCCTTCGTCGACGTTGGCGTGCGGGATGCAACCGCCGATCGCGACGCGAAGCCGCTGACTGTCCACGTAGAGATCGAACGTTCGAACGGTTCCCCCGTGCTGGACATGGACATACCCGTATCGACCGTGATCTAGGTGCTCGAATTCCGTCGGCGCCGACGCGCCTCTGATTGCACGCATGCCCCGGATTGAGAGCGGAGCGTAGATATGAACGACACACAGAGCGGCTTGATAGGCAGCACAGTTCACTCGACTTCTGACCTTTTGCCCCCCGCCGACAGGGGACCGGCCGCCTCCGCTAACACCGAGACCGCCAGTGTGGACAAGAGCGATGATGACGAGTTGGCGGCTGCGCGCCTCGAGTCTGCGAGGCTCGCGGCCGAGCTGGCGCGCCTGAAGGGCGCCATCGAGCAGCACAATTCGAGCCTCGCGGAGCGCGAGAACGCGCTGCAGGCGAGCTTCGATTCCCTTCGCCAAAGCTACAACGCGATCCTGTCGATGAACTCGTTTCGCTACATGATGCGGGGGCTAGAGGCTTACGGGCGGCTCAGGGGCATACGTATCGCTCTGCCTCCCGCGCCCGAGCGGCTGCGCGTGCGCCTTGGCAGGCTCGATCCCTCCGTGGGCGACCCGGCAACCTCTTTTCAAGCTGGCGCCGGCCTCGGCGCGCGGTCTGGCTCCAATAGCGCCGAAGTAACCGCCCAGCCGAAGCCGAAGCGGACGGAGCCCTGCATTCTCATTCAGGTGGGGTCGCTCGATCGCGGCGGGGTCGAGCAGGTGGTCTACGATCAGGCCCGCGGTCTGGAGACGCTCGGCAAGCGTGTCGTCGTCGTCGTCACCGGCTCTGGTGGCGAAGTCGCCTCGCGGCTGTCACGGAACGGCGGAGAACTCGAGATCCTCGGCGGATTCACGCCCGACAGCTATGCAGAGGTCATCGACCGGTTGCAGATCGAGGCGGCGATCACGCATTACAGCTACGACGGCCTGCCTTTGCTGGAACGGCGGCGGATCCCGATCATCGAGGTCGTTCACAACTACTACCATTGGTGCCAGCACGACGTTGCCGCGTTCAGGGCACGAGCGGCTCCGGTCACCCACCGGGTCGCGGTCTCGACCGGCGTCGCCGATTTCCATGCGGACGTGTTCGGCTATTCGCGCAAGGATATCCGCGTCATCCCTAATCCGATCAACCGTGAAGGCCTCGTGCGTCCGGAGCGTCAGTTTCTCGAGGCGGCCCGTCGTCGAGACAAGGGCGTGTTCACCTTCATCAACGTCGCCCAATTCTTTGCCGCGAAAGCGCAATCGATGCTGGTCTCAGCATTCGCCGAGGTCCATCGGGAGTTTCCGCACTCTCGCCTTACCCTCCTCGGCAGCTTCTCGGATCCGAAAGTGCACGCGGCGATCGTGGCGCACATCGAAGGGCTCGGCATCGAAGGGGTGGTCGAGATGCCGGGCTTCGTCGACCGTCGCCAGCTCAGTCGCCACCTCTCGCTCTCCCACGTCTTCGTGCAGCCCTCGGTCTACGAGGGATACAGCGTCGCGATGACGGAGGCCGCGCATTTCGCCTTACCCATGATCTTGACCAGCATCGGTGGTGCCATTGACGTCATCGAGAACAACGACTGCGGCATCCTCATTCCGCCGCACGCCGAGACGCTGAAAGGCCTCAAGGAAACCGCGGTCTTCGATCTCGGGATGCGGCGCCAGCCACCCAACTTGCCGCAACTCGTCGAAGCTATGCGCAGCATGATCGTCGACTACGATTCATGGTCCGAGCGCGGCTACATCGGGCAGGCGCGCATCGACCGCAACACCGTCGAGCAGTTTTGCCGAAGTTATCTCGACGTGATCAGCCCCCGCGTCGCGACCGCGGCCTGAACAAGCTCTTGCCGTCGCGGCCCACGCACTCGATCACTCACCGGCCGGTGCCGCACACCGAACGGCAGTCGCGCGCGCGCCGACGAGCCGCAGCATCTGATCGACTTTTCGTGCCCACGAATTGCTCTCGCCTTCATCGCGGGCGATCTCGATGAAACTCGGGTCCTTCGACAGCACCAAGGCCCGATCGATCGCCTCGCAGAACGCCGCCGGCCCCGCTGCGGTCGACACCGACCTATACTTCCGGCATTCGGGCAGGTCCGTTGAAACCGTGGGACGGCCGAGGCTCATATACTCGAATATTTTGAGCGGCGAGGTCGCGAGCGTGATGTGATTGACGACGAACGGCACCAGACACACATCGAACCAGACGGCATGGCGCGGCAGGTCGCGATACGACATCCCGCCGAGTAACGACATGTTCGGCAGGCTGAGATCGAGCCGATCGCGCGTCCCATCGAGATCAGGCCCGATCATCACGAAGGAATAATCCGGGCGGGCGCGGGCACAGTCGTTCATCAGATCGTAGTCGAACCAGGCGGCGAACGAACCGAAGTACCCGATGATCGGCTTCCCGAGCGCAACCACGCCCGCAAGGCGCGGATCGATCTCACCGCTACGAGTGGCCGCACGAAACGGCGCCGGTTCGACGCCGTTGGTGACGAGATCGAAACCCGTGCTGCGCACAGTCGCGACCTCGTCCAGTAGCGCGTTGGCCGTCGCCATCACGACTGTTCGCTCCTCATCCGCGAGAAGCGCACCGTGCAGCGCGTAGCGGGCGTCATCGAGGTGCCCGGAGCTGACGGCATCGTCGAGGGCATCGATGTAATCGTAGACGATGATCCCATCCCGCTCACGGACCAGCTGCACGAACGCCGCATCCAGGCGCGCATCAGTCGACAGCACGTGAACGATTGGCGCCGTCGCCGCCCGCACTGCAGCATCCCGATGCGGCGTCAGGAGCAATTTCGTGGACGACGACTGAGCCGCATACACGCGATCGTAGCCCGACGACGGCGTGACGTAGGCGATCGGGATGCCACGCTTCGCCAGCTCCATGACCATGTGCTGCGGGCGTTGCCGATAGGGGTAGGCGTAGTCGACACCCCCGGTGAAGATGTGCACCGGCTCTGCCAGCCCCTTCGTCCAGCCCTCGATCACGCGTTCAGCGCGCGCCTCGAACAACCAGAGGAATCGGCTGACGACAAAGCGGTGGCCGATGAAAACCACGGTCCACGCGACACCGTTTTCGCGAAGCAGCCGCCAGAGCGCCTCCAGCTTGTGCCAGATCACAGCAGCCCGCCCCCCTTGTGAAAGTGCCACCCCTGCGGTCATGCCCGCCTCGCAGGTCGGTTGATTTCGGACACCGACAGTCGCTCCCGAGCACACCGACCGAATCCCAAGTCGTTAATTGAGCGCGCCGTATGGCGTCAACGCGTTTCGGTGTTTCGTTGGCCGAACGAGCCTGTAGATGGCTTCGAGACAAGGCCGCCTGACACCCTCAACGCGGCCGTGAAGCTTGCAGAACGAGATCTCTGATGCACGCGGCGGGACCAGCGGAACCTCGCTTGATTGGGCACGTTCTGCGGTGAACGCCTGGCTCAAGAGCGGAGTCCGCCATGTCGATCGAGACAAGGCTCGAACTGTTTATCGCCACCTTCGAGAAATGCAATTTCGCCGAGAACCACGCCGATCAGCTGCTGCTCCGGGTCGCTACATCATCATCTCACACGATCTCGGTGCCAGAATGAATGCCGCGCTCGCGCAGTGTGCCGGACGCGTGCTCGAAGAGGCGAGAGCACGACACCTCAGCCTGGTCACCGCGGAATCTTGCACAGCCGGCGCCTTGGCCGTGCTCCTTGCCGACGCGCCGGGGGCTGCTGGATCCTTTCATGGCGGGTTCGTCTGTTACACGAAGGCGCAGAAGTTCGCGTCTCTCGCGGTGCCCCCGGAACTCATCGAAGCGCAAACGGCCGTCAGCCGCGAAGTCGCCATCGCAATGGCGCGCGGCGGTATTGACCGGTCGCCGGCAGACATCTGTGTGGCCATCACGGGAGTGGCAGGCCCCAAACCCGACGAGGACGGAAACCCGGTGGGTCTGATGCATGTTGCTGTCGCATGCCGCGACGGTCGCGTTGCAAGTGCGCAATATTCGTTCGGAGAAAATCCGCGCGAGAAAAACCGCGAATTCGCAATGAACGCAGCGCTCGAAATGTTGGACGCCACTGTACGCGAAACCGAAGGCGCCCCGTCCGAACCATCTCACCCCTGACACAGGAAAGTCGACATGGCCAAACCATTCGCTATCGTAACAGGTGCCTCCACCGGTATCGGCTATGAACTCGCAAAGTGGTGCGCCGAGGACGGATTCGACTTGATTGTCGCCGCCGATGAATCGGCCATCGAGAAAGCTGCCGACGATTTTTCTGCATTGGGTGCAAAAGTCGACCGGATACAGGCCGATCTTGCAACGCGAGCAGGTGTCGAAAAGCTTTACGAGTTGGTCGGTGGCCGACCGGTCGATGCATTATTGGCGAACGCCGGACGTGGGCTCGGAAAGGGTTTTCTAGACCAAGACTTCGATGACGTATTGGGCGTCGTCAACACCAACATCACCGGCACGATCTACGTCATTCATAAAATCGGCCGCGATATGCGCGTCAGGGGACAGGGCCGCATCCTGATAACGGGATCGATCGCCGGCTTTGTCCCGGGAACCTACCAGGCGGTCTACAACGCCAGCAAGGCGTTCCTCGATTCCTTCTCGTTCGCTCTTAGGGCCGAGCTGAAAGACACCGGAGTGACCGTCACCTGTCTGATGCCGGGCGCGACGGAGACAGAGTTCTTCGCGCGCGCCGACATGCTGGATACCGCCGTAGGCCAGGGCAAGAAGGACGATGCCGCGGACGTGGCAAGGGTCGGGTTCAAGGCGATGAAGAACGGCGACGGCGATGTCGTCAGCGGCTGGCACAACAAGCTGCAGTCGGCCATCGCCAACGTGACCCCTGCCACCATTCTTGCCGAGCAGCACCGCAAGCAAGCCGCCCCCGGATCTGCCCCGCAACAAGGAGATGACAAATGAAAGCGCTGTGTTGGCATGGTAAGGGCGATATGCGATACGAATCTGTACCCGACCCCCAGATTGAGCACCCGCAAGACGCCATCATCAAAGTGACCGCCTGCGCGATCTGCGGCTCTGATTTGCATATCTATAATGGTGTCATACCTGAAATGGAGTCAGGGGACGTTCTCGGCCATGAAACCATGGGCGAGGTTGTCGAGGTCGGCCCGGATAACAAGAAGCTCAAGGTCGGCGATCGCATCGTGGTGCCATTCACCATCTCCTGCGGCGAGTGCTTTTTCTGTAAGCGCGGATATTACTCAGGCTGCGAGCGCTCCAACCCGAATGCCGACAAAGCCGCTGAACTCTGGGGTCACTCACCGGCCGGCCTCTTTGGCTATTCACATTTGCTAGGAGGTTATCCTGGTGGGCAGGCGGAATACTTGCGCGTGCCTTATGCGGATGTCGGTTCGGTCAAGGTGCCGGACGGCATGACCGACGATCAAGCGCTGTTCCTTTCCGATATCTTCCCGACCGGCTACATGGCAGCCGAGTTTTGCAACATTCAGCCCAACGATACGATTGCGATCTGGGGATGCGGGCCCGTTGGACAGTTCGCAATTCGCAGTGCCTTCATGCTCGGCGCCGGGAGGGTGATTGCGATCGACACGATCCCGGAGCGTTTGAACATGGCCCGCGCGGCCGGTGCCGAAACACTCGACTTCATGCAGGAGGATATCTACGAGCGGATCCAGGACATGACGAGCGGACGTGGTGCCGACGCGTGCATCGACGCCGTTGGCACGGAGCCGCACACCTCCGGCAGCTTCGATACCATCGTTGACCGGCTGAAAGTCGCGACGTACCTGGGCACAGACCGTCCCCACGTCCTGCGTCAGGCCATCCATTGCTGCAGAAATTTTGGTACGGTCTCGATTGTCGGGGTCTACGGCGGCTTCCTCGACAAGATCCCGATGGGTTCGGCCATCAATCGAGGTTTGACGTTTCGTATGGCGCAGACACCAGTGCAGCACTATCTGCTGAAGCTGCTCGCGCGTATCGAGGCGGGCGATATCGATCCATCATTCGTCATTACCGACCGCGCCTCGCTCAAGGACGGTCCCGAGCTGTACAAGAAGTTCGGAGAACGGAAGGATGGATGCATTAAAGTCGTCTTGAAGCCGTGAGGTGACGCGACAGTCTTGAGCGAAGCCCTGTCCAACGCGCGATGCCGCGCGCGCGCAACCCTATTTGACGAAGGCAGAAGCGATCCCTGATCTTCGGCATCGGGACTATTAGGTTGTTTCTAATAGCCTTTACCTGAGCAGGGATTGGTATAACAGTCGTGCTCACGATCATCGCATGCGGGCGCGGCAATGATGCTTCCCTTTGAAGACGCTCCCCGGGAGCCGGACGCGCTGGCGTATGGTGCGCATCGGCACGAGGTGATCGTCGCACTTCAGCTGACTCCGGATGAGGAACTGATCGTACGTCCTCTGTTGGAAGGTGGGGAGTTCGTCCTCCGTTCGGTGAGGGCGCCTCCTCCAGTGCACGCAGACCTCGATCAATGGGGATGCGTACTCCTCTCCCACGAGCCACCGCTGGTCGACGCCCTGACGTCCCTCGCGTCCGGGCTTGGCCGGGCCTGCGCCTCGATCGTGATCGGTGAAGGCACCGACGCGCGGCTCGCCGCGGCGGCATTCAAAGCCGGAGCTGATGATTTCCTTCCCCGCGCGGCGCTCGATCGGTCCACGCTTCGAGCGGCCATCATCGCGGCAATCGAGCGGTTCCAGGCACTGAAGGCACTTCGGCGTCGCGCAACCGAGAACGCACACCTGGCGGCGATCGTCGCCTCATCCAGCGACGGGATCGTCAGCCTGTTTGCCGACGGCGGAACCGTTCGCACATGGAGCCCCGGCGCGGCTGCCCTTTTCGGCTATTCGGAAGAGGAGGCCATCGGACGCACAATCGACGACCTCATCATTCCAGCGTCGAAGCACGATGAAAGGACGGAGATCCGCCAGACGGTTCGGACCCGTCGCCGTCCACTCATCGTCACGGCGGAGCGTCGCCATAAAGACGGTACCCTTATCGCGGTCGAGATCAATGTATCGCCCATCTTTTCGGAGCACGACGCCATCATCGGTTTTTCCGTGGTTTTCCGGGACATCCGGGAGCGGCGAGCCGCTGAGGCCGCGGTGCGGCTGGCCCGCGAACAGTTGGCCCGTCGCGAGGCCGAGTTGACGCGGGCGCAACGTATTGCGCGCATCGGCAGCTTTGAGGTCGATTGCGGCGGTGACACGTTCACGAACCGTCGCTCGCCCGAGTACTTGGACATCCACGGCCTACCTCCAGAGGATTGGAACGAGCCACACGAAGCCTGGGTGCAACGGATGCACCCGGATGACCGAAAACGGTCGGAAACAGAGTTCAAGAAGGCCGTCCGTGATGGCAGCTCGGAGTACGAAACCGAGTACCGCATTATTCGTCCGAGTGACGGTCAAACACGATGGATCAAGGTTCTGGCCGAAATTGACCGGAACGCGAACGGTGACCCCATTCGCCTGTTCGGGACGCACATCGACATCACGGATCAGAAAAAGGTGGAAGAGGAGCTGCGGGCGAGCGAAGCACGCCTACGACTCGCGGTGCAATCGGCACGCCTGGGTCTCTTCGAGATCGATTGGAAGGCACGCCGCCGTCATTGGTCGCCGGAGCTACGTGCCATGATGGCTGTGCCGGAGAACCTCGATATCTCCAACGACCATGACCTGCTGAGGCGGATTATCCCTGCCGAAGACTTTGATGCGTTCCGCGAGCGCCAACGAAACTGGTTCGATCCTGCCGCCGGCGCCGATTACGAAGACGAGCACGAGATCATCCGTCTTGATGGCACGCGCTGCCACGTTCTGCTGCGCGGCAGGACACTGTTTGAGGAAACTGACCTCGGCCCCAGACCGACACGAACAGTAGGGCTGATGATGGATGTCACAGATCGCAAACGCGCCGAAAGCCAGCGCGAACTCCTGCTCGGCGAACTCAATCACCGGCTCAAGAACATCTTTGCCACGGTATCCTCATTGGTCACCTTGTCGGCACGATCTGCCAGGAGCGTGGACGATTACGCAGCAGCCGTCCGGGACCGCGTATTTGCTTTCTCGGCCGTTCATTCGCTCGTCCGCGACACCGGACCGGGCTCGACAGCCTCACTTCTGACGATCGCAAAAACGATAGCGGCGCGGGGCTTCGAGGATAAGGTCCATGTCAACGGCGAGGACTTTGAGCTTGGCACCGAAAGCGCGGTTGCCTTCGGGATGATCTTGAACGAGCTTTTCACCAACGCCATCAAATACGGCGCGCTCTCCTCTCAGGACGGTCAGGTCGTCCTCGACTGGAAAAGAACCGAAGACACGCTCATACTGACCTGGACGGAAAGAGGTGCGCCTCCGGCGAAGCCGAGTGATCGGATTGGCTTCGGTACACGCATGATAGAACAGAACGTTACTTCGATCGGGGGGGTGATCGACCGGCACTGGTCGCCTGATGGCCTGCGGGTTAGGATCCACTGTCCGCTTCCCCGATCGAATACCACGCCTCGGTAGTTCGCTGTTTCGCCTCGCAAGCCGCCAAACCCGGGAAGTCCCAGGCCGACGATTTGAGAACTGTAAAGCGCGCGAACCTGACCGCGCTCGCGCCATCAAATGCGTCCCGAGCGGTTCTTTGTGAGCGGTACGGATTTTGCCGCGTCCAGGCGCGCTTGCTCTCGTCTGGCAAGTGTTTCGTAAGTGTCGCCAAGGCGGCGCATCATCGCCCTGAGATCGGGAACGTCGAGCACATTTGCGATAGCTCGTGCCTCCTCGGCCCTATCATGAAGCTCTTGAACTTTGGACTTGTCCATCGTGGGCCTCCGGCAACAAACATCCGGTCCAGATAACAACCGACGTCTCTAAAGCACGTTCCTCATTTTAGTTGTTCAATCCGGATATTATCTATCACCTCGGGATTGCCCACCAATTATCTGGATTCATCTTTCTCGTTCGCAGATAAATTTGCGCGCAACGACAGAAGAACTTGAGGACAGCGCCGCGGTCACGACATCGCCAAACGACAGTGCCCGCAGGTGCCACGGAACGCCCTTCGATGTTTTGCGTTTCATGCGATCAGACCTCACCGCTGGGAGATTCAGCATGAGTTTTCAAATCGTGATGGATGTCAATGGTGACACGCGCCATGAGTTCGACGCCGACGATCCCGTTGCATTGGCGGAGGCCGCTCGGCGCTTCCGGGAGCTCACGGAGAATGGCTACCGCGCGGTAGCGTTCAATGGGCCGTCCGGGGCTCCCGGCGAGCTTACGACAGCCTTCGACCCGAAAACCCGCAAGACCCTATTCATCCCCCAACTGGTAGGAGGGTAGCGCCGTGAGGTGGCCCATGTTTGGACGGGCCGATCAGCCGAAGGTCGCCCCGTCCGTTCTGCGCCATGCGCGACCTGGCTGGCTCGGTCGAAGGTCGCACCTTCAATCGCTTGCCTTGCTGGTAGAGCACTTGAACCCAGAGCAACTCTCAGAGTTCGAGAAAAGTGGCGTCATTCCGGTCGTCGGATCGGATACGGGTAGGCGCTACGAGATCCGGGTCGGCAGGTCATCGAATGTCTTCGAATGTCGCGATGACGGGGAGTATGTCAGGACCTACTGCTTTCTTCCCCGAGGCAACTTGCCAATCGGAGACGTGCTGTTAGCGCAAAAAATTGCGCTCGAACTTTATGAAAGCGAAGCGATCGGGGTCGCACGGTCGGCACTTCGTCGGCAGTAAGTCCTAAATTGGGACGCTCACCGCCATTGGCTCGCTACGACTTGGAGGCAGGGGGGCATAAGTCGCCCTGTCTCCATCAGGTCTACCCGTTGCGCAATGAACAGAGCCGGCTCGCTCGTAAGATCAGATGGCCCGTCATGGCGACGATTCGTTTGCCGTGTCGGCCGCAAAGTGCCTGCCCTCGGACGAGTGATCGGTTATCAGTCCCAATCCGGCAAGGAGCTGCTCGCCATATAGGCTCGAAAAGGCGTCTGCTTCGACCTCACGTGCGAACGCCCCGGCGAATTCGCGCCAGCTTTCGATGTTGCGCCAAGGCACCGCGATCAACACCGGAATGCTCCGATCCAGCGCGTCCGCGATCAACGGACGAAAGCCCCCGCCCTCGCCCTCACTCTTGCCGAATTTGTTGAGGACGAGGATCGACGTCTCGTCGCTCAGTGCGTCCCGCACAGTCGCCATCGCCGAAAGCAGGACATCGGATTGGAGGTGACAGCCCCGGGCGCCAGGTCCGCGATCCTCGGAGATCCGAACCCGCTCCCTGGTGGAGAGATCGACCAGAATCATGTCGCAGCGGCTACGGCCCACGCGCGGCTCGTCGCGCTGCAAGAGCCCCGCGCACGCATGGCCTGCATCCTCGAGCGCGCTTGCCGCGCGGTCCAGAACATGCCCAGCCAAGTCGCTATTCGTATAGACGACGGCGATGATCGGGCTCGAAGATACAAGCGTCGGCATGGTCGGACACTCTCAGGTTGCGTCTGGATGACGCCGCAGGGCGAAAAGCTCGGCAGACTTTACGGTTCACGATGCCAATAGGGATGCTCTCCTAGGTCGTTTCCGCCGCGTTGATAAAGGTCAATGCTCGTCGGGCATGCAACACGATGGCGAAGCCAAATCATCAGTCAACTTGAGTGAGCTGAAAGCTTCGAGAGCATGGCGTCGCAAGCCGCTTGCTGGTTCTTCGGCGTGGAACACACGTTGGTCGATGGACGGTAGGGCATCGCGTTCCTCGATCGAGGAAACATGAGGCCCGAGATCCCGGATAAGCCCGTCGTGCATGCCGTAGATCCACCCATGCAGATGGAGGTCTTGGCCGCGGCTCCACGCGTTCTCGACCAGCGGCATGGTGGCAATACGGCGGACCTGCATCTCGATGTTCAACTCGCTCACGCGGTCGAGCAGCGCCGTGCGCGACGACAAGCGATCGAAATGCGCCCTGTGCTTCCGATGAAACATGGTGATCGGCTGCAGCCAGTGATCGACCATGGCACTGCGCTCTTCTGACAGTGCCCGCTCGATGCCGCCGCACCCGTAATGCCCGCAGACGATGATGTGCCGCACTCGAAGGTGTTGGATGGCGAATTCGAGAACCGACAGGATGTTGAGATCGCTGGTGTGGACGACATTAGCGATGTTGCGGTGGACGAACACCTCGCCCGGATCGAGCCCGAGCACATCGTTAGCCGTTACGCGACTGTCGGAGCAGCCGATCCACAGATAGGAGGGCGATTGCTGTTCGGCCATGCGGCGGAAATATGCCGGATCGTCACGAGTCTTGGCTAACGACCAGGCGACATTGCGGTCGAGCAAGTAATCGAGCTTACGTGTCATGCAGCCTTGACTCCGCGTCTCGTCTTCATCGAACGGCTCAGTTCTCGAAGGTCTGCCGTCGTCAGGCGTTTGCGTGCGATCACCAGCACGATCCCCGCCTCGACCGAGAGATGGCGCTGTTCGCCCTCGACGTAGGCAAACATCGTTTCGGCTGCCGCAGCCGAGATCGCGATTCCGCCGCGCTTCGGCTTTACCGACAACGCCGCGACAATCTCTAAGACCAGCGGCGAGGCCTCGCGGTGGTCGTCGGACAACCGGGCGAGGATCGTCGATAGACCATCCTCTGGCTCTGCGCGCTTGCGCAAGGTTGGGAAAAGATCGGCATCCTCGTCCTGATGATGCAGTGAAAGATCATGTGTGAGAAATGCCGTGATTTTGTCGGCACACTCACGCGGCACATGGCGGCTGCGCGCGAAACTTTGCAAGACCCTGCAGAGGCTGCGCTGCCGGAAGTGATCGGCAGAGACGAAATCCAGTGGTTCGTCGAGCATGGACAAGGGCAGCGCATCCAGCTGCGTCACGCCGTACCGCTCCACTGGATCGTTCGTCGTGACAGCCCGGCTCATGGTAGCCCCTCCAACGCGTGAGGGGCTCCGCAGGTGCAGGTTGTCTGTCCCTCACCCTCACCGTCCACGGCGTCGAGCGCGAGCGCCCACTGCAGCATGCGCACGAGTGCCGCGTGTCCCGGGTCGTCGGCTCTCTCGATATGACCGATGAGACTGACCCAATCCTCGTCGCCGGCGCCATTCGCAAAGCGCGCAACGGCGCCCGCAGCATAAGCCCCCGGGCTTTCCTCGTAGCGAGAGCCCGCCTCGCTGACTGCCGTGAACAGAACAATGTCGCCGAGCGCCTCCAACGCCACGGCCGCATTGTTCTCGTGCTCAAGGCGGGCAATGAGGGTTCCGAGATGCATGGTACTCTCCGTGGGTGGCGATCCGGTCACGGGGTCGCGAGCTCGATGCCTTTGATGTCGGCCTTGGCAGCGAGCATCGCGATGTACTGATGGATCGCGGTATGGTGGGCTTTGCTGGCGAGCCACTGTGCGATCCGGGCGCGCACGGCCGTGAACGGTAGTTCCTCTCCATCGATGCGTTGGTCGACGAACACCACGTGCAGGCCGTAGCGGGTCTCGACCGGGGTCGGACAAACGGAGCCGACTGGCGCCGTCGCCAACGCGGCTTCGAATTCGGGCACCGTCTGGCCGCGACTGACTTGGCCCAGAATGCCGCCCATCGTACGTGACGGGCAGGCTGATGCGGCCTCTGCGTGTGCTGTGAACGTGGTCGGATCGGCGGTGACATCAGCGATAATCGTCTCCGCCAGTCGCCTCGCGCCGGCGCGTGCGTCGGCGTCGGCCGGTGGTGCTGGGATCAGGATGTGGCGTACGCCGAAGAGATCGTCTGATCGAAAGCGCAGTCGGTTCTGCTCGTACACCCTCAGGCACGTGGCCTGGTCAGGCTCCGGTGTTTTCACCTCCCGCTCTACGAGTTGGCACACCAGTGCTTCCTCGTCAGCTTCCCGGCGGCCCTCTGTGTCGGTGATCGAAATTGGTTCGATCCCGAGATGACAAGCCTCTTGAAGCAGCAGTTCGCGCACCACGAGGGCACGCGCCGCCGCCATCCAGGCATCGATCGGCTTTGCAGCCGGATGGTTCTGCGCTTCCCGCGAGATGGCGTTTCGCGGGATGGTTACGCCATTGACAGTAATCGGCTTGGCGCGCGGCAGGTTGGCGGGCTTGACCGCGCAACCGGTGTCGAGTGGTGCCGTCGTGTCGTGGATCGTTGTCATGCCGATCACTCCCCCGCCGGAGTGTAGGTACCGCGCTCCTCGCGACGACCGAGCGGCCGACGCGTGCGCACCACTTGATAGCCCGGCCGGCCGAGATACCAGACCGGCGCCGACCAGACATGGACGAGCCGTGAGAACGGGAAAATCAGGAAGATCGTCATGCCGAGCGCGAGATGGACGAGGTATGGCCAGTCAAGTCCCTGCAAGGTCTTGGCGTCGACCGGCTGCACGGTGACGATGCCCTGCGCCCAGTGGGACAGCGCCAACATCGCTTTTGCGTCAGTGTGCCCAAAGGAGAACGGTAGGGTGACGAGACCGAGGACGAGTTGCACCCATAGGATGATCAGCACGGCAAGATCCATATAGGTGGAGGTCTGGCGCACGCGGACGTCGAACAGCCGGCGATGCAGCAGCAGCGTCAGGCCGACGAAGCAGACGACACCCGCGATGCCACCGGCGACGATGGCCACGAACTGCTTCCGCTCCGGTGTGATGACCAGCGAGTAAAGGGCGGTCGGCGTCAGCAAGCCTACGGCGTGGCCGACGAACAGAAACAAAATGCCGAAGTGGAACAGATTCGAGCCCCACGTCAGCTGGCGCTTGCGTAGCAGTTGGCTGGAACTCGCCCGCCACGTGTACTGCTCTCGGTCGAAGCGGATCAGGCTTCCAAAGACGAACGCCGAAATGCACACGTACGGATACCAGACGAATAGGATGTGAAAGATCGCGTCGCGCATGGCGCGTTCTCCTCAGGTGCGGGGGGTCGCGGGCGTGGTGATGATCGTGCGGGGACGTTGGCCGCGCGGCATCTCCAGCCCCGGAGCCGGCCGTCCGGCCTGCCTTAGCTTGGCTGCGAGTTCGTCGATGCCGCAGGCTGAGGCCGCCGACGACCCGGGCCCGAAGGTGACCTCCTCCTCCTCCCAGGCCGCATCCAGCGCCACGAGATCATCGGGCTCCGGATCCGGCTCGGCACGCAGCGCTTCGAGTTGCGCCGTATTGAGCTTGGCCTTGGACAGCGCGACCAGTGCGCCGAATACGGCTTCGTAAAGTGACTTTCGCTTGGCCAACCGCTCGCGCAAGGCCGCGAACACATGCCCGGGCTGGCCGATCAGTTCGAGCGCATTCACAGGCGAACGCGTCGCGGCAAACTCGAGGAACAGCGGCAGGTAATCCGGTAGCTCCGACGCCGTCGGTTGGTAGCCGGCCTCCTCATAGAGTTGCAGCAGATCGACCATCGCCTGGCCTCGATCGCGGCTCTCGCCATGCACGTGCTCGAACAGATGCAGCGACAGCGCGCGTGTGCGATCGAACAGCAGCACGTAGCGCTCCTGTGCATCGTAGAGATCGCGCTTGGCGATGTCGTCGATCAGCGCCACCACGCCGTCACGATGGAGACGCGGCAGCACGGCTTCACTGAACAGGACTTGCTTCAATTCCGCGGCGGCCGCCTGTAGGTCGGACGTCGGATAGGTGAGCAAGGCGGAGAGGACCTTGAGCGTTTTCATCAGTAGGCTCCCATCCGGGGCTTGTCGTTTTTCACTTTGATCCCGCCGAACAGGTTCGCCTTCTTGTCGCTCGGCAGGCAGCCGTCGCCGAATGAGAAGCCGCACTCGCCGCGCAGCTCGTAGGCGTCCTGCGTCACCTCGCGATGGCTGGTCGGAATGACGAAGCGGTCCTCGTAATTCGCGATCGCCATGATGTGGTACATCTCCTCGATCTGCTGGGCGGAGAGACCGACGCGGCGCGCAATGCTCTCGTCAATGACACCATCGACGGTCTTGCTACGCATGTAGGCGCGCATCGCGAGCATGCGTTCGAGCCCGGTGGCGACCGGACGTTCGTCGCCAGCTGTCAGCATGTTGGCGAGATACTTGAGCGGGATGCGCAATGACTTGACGTCGGGCATACCGCCGTCGATGCCCATCTTGCCGGCTTGCGCCGCGGCCGTAATCGGCGACAGCGGCGGCACGTACCAGACCATCGGCAGCGTGCGATACTCGGGATGCAGCGGAAAGGCGACCTTCCACTCCATCGCCATCTTCCAGATCGGCGAACGCTTGGCCGCTTCGAGCCAGGCGTCCGGAATACCATCGAGGCGTGCGCGCTCGATGACGAGGGGATTGTTCGGATCGAGGAAGATGGAGAGCTGCGCTTCGTAAAGCGCCTGCTCGTCCTTGGTGCTTGCGGCAGCTTCGATGCGATCGGCGTCATAGAGAACGACACCGAGATAACGGATGCGCCCGACGCACGTTTCCGAGCACACCGTCGGCTGTCCCGCCTCGATACGCGGGTAGCACATGATGCACTTCTCGCTCTTACCGCTCGACCAGTTGAAGTAGATCTTCTTGTACGGACAGCCCGATACGCACATGCGCCAACCGCGACACTTGTCCTGGTCGATCAGGACGATGCCGTCCTCCTCACGCTTGTAGATGGCGCCGGACGGACAGGAGGCGACGCAGGCCGGGTTGAGGCAGTGCTCGCACAACCTCGGCAAGTACATCATGAAGGTGTTTTCGAACTGGCCGTAGATCTCTTTCTGGATGCCTTCGAAATTGGCATCCTTCGAGCGCTTGGCGAATTCTCCGCCGAGGATTTCCTCCCAGTTCGGCCCCCACTCGATCTTCTCCATGCGCTCGCCCGTAATCAGCGAGCGCGGCCGTGCCGTCGGAGAGGCCTGTACCTCACCTGCCTTCTGGAGATGTTCGTAATCGAAGGTGAAGGGCTCGTAATAGTCGTCGATTTCCGGCATGTTCGGGTTGGCGAAAATGTTCGCCAGAATGCGCCATTTACCACCAATCTTCGGTTCGATCTTGCCGTTGGCCTTGCGCCGCCATCCACCTTTCCATTTGTCCTGGTTCTCCCAGTCTTTCGGATAGCCGATGCCCGGTTTGGTTTCGACGTTGTTGAACCACGCGTATTCCATGCCTTCTCGGTTGGTCCAAACATTCTTGCACGTCACCGAGCACGTATGGCAGCCGATGCACTTATCGAGGTTCAAGACCATCGCGATTTGAGCGCGAACCTTCATGGCAGTTCTCCTGATCACTCGGCCGCTACAGCTTTGGCGGTGGGAAGGTTTGGTCCGTGGACGCCGGTGAACGGTCCCTCCATCCAATCGACTTTGGCGAGTTTGCGCACGACCACGAACTCGTCGCGATTGGTGCCGATGGTGCCGTAGTAGTTGAAGCCGTAGGCGAGTTGGACGTAGCCGCCGATCATGTGCGTCGGCTTGAGCACGACACGCGTCACCGAGTTGTGAATGCCGCCACGCTGCCCGGTCATTTCAGAACCCGGCACGTTCACGATTTTCTCTTGGGCGTGATACATGAAGAGCGTGCCGTCCTTCATGCGTTGAGAGACGACAGCGCGGGCGACGAGCGCGCCATTGGCGTTGTAGGCCTCCACCCAGTCGTTATCGACGATGCCGGCCCTCTTGGCGTCGGTCTCAGACAGCCAGACGATCGGCCCGCCGCGCGACAACGTGAGCATCAGCAGGTTGTCGGTGTAGGTCGAGTGGATGCCCCATTTCTGGTGCGGCGTGATGAAGTTGAGAACGATCTCCTTCTCGCCGTTCGGCTTGATGCCTTGCACGCTGCGCGTAGCCTTCATGTCGAGCGGTGGGCGATAGAGGCAGAAGCCCTCGCCGAACGCGCGCATCCACAGGTGATCCTGGTAGAGTTGCTGGCGGCCGGTCAGCGTGCGCCACGGGATCAGCTCGTGCACGTTCGTGTAGCCGGCGTTGTAACAGACCTTCTCGCTCTCGAGCCCCGACCAGGTCGGCGCCGATATGATCTTCCTCGGCTGTGCGACCACATCTCGGAAGCGGATCTTCTCGTCTTCCTTGACGGCCGCGAGATGGACGTGATCACGGCCAGTCGACTTCGAGAGCGCCGCCCACGCCTTCACCGCGACTTCGCCGTTGGTTTCAGGCGCCATCATCAGCAGCGCTTCGGCTGCATCGATGTCGGTGTCCATCCGCACCAACCCCTTGGTCGCACCCTCGTCCGTGACGACGCCATTGAGCAGCTTGAGCGCATCGATCTCGTGGTCGGTTTTCCAGGCGATACCCTTGATGCCGTTGCCGACCTTCGCCATCAGCGGACCGATCGATGTGAACCGCTTGTAGAGGTTCGGATAGTCGCGCTCGACGACCGTCACCGCCGGCATGGTTTTGCCAGGCATCGGCTCGCATTCGCCTTTCTTCCAATCCTTGGGATCGAACGGTTGGGCGATCTCGGCCGGTGCATCGTGCATGATCGGCGTCAGCACGACGTCCTTCTCGACACCCAGAACTTCGGGCGCGACTTCGGAGAAAGCCTTGGCGATCGCCTTATAGATCTCCCAATCGCTCCTGGCCTCCCAGACCGGGTCGACCGCGTTGGTCAACGGGTGAATGAAGGGGTGCATGTCAGAGGTGTTGAGGTCGTTCTTCTCGTACCAGGTCGCCGTCGGCAGCACGATGTCGGAGTAAACGCATGTGGTGGACATGCGGAAGTCGAGCGTAACGAGAAGATCGAGCTTGCCGCGTGGAGCTTCGTCATGCCAGCGCACCTCTTGCGGTTTCTCGCGGCCTTCCTCACCGAGGTCCTTGCCGAGCACGCCGTGCGATGTGCCGAGCAGGTGCTTCAGAAAATACTCGTGGCCCTTCCCAGATGATCCGAGCAGGTTCGACCGCCACACGAACAGGTTGCGGGGGAAGTTCTGCGGACTGTCGGGATCTTCCCAGGCAAAGTTCAGTTCGCCCGACTTCAGCGCCTTGGCGACGTAGGCAGGAGCTTCCATGCCGGCGGCGGTCGCCTTCTTGACGACGTCGAGCGAGTTCTCGGTCAGTGTCGGATAGGCCGGCAGCCAGCCCATTCGCATCGACCGGATGTTGTAGTCGATGATCGAGCCATCCCACGGACCGGCCGGCGCGGTCGGCGACAGAATGTCCTTGGTCTGCATCGTTTCGTAGCGCCACTGATCGGTGTGCGTGTAGAAGAATGAGGTCGAGTTCTGCTGGCGCGGCGGGCGCGACCAGTCGAGCCCGAAGGCGATCGGCGCCCACCCGGCCTGAGGCCGCAACTTCTCTTGCCCCACATAATGGGCCCAGCCGCCGCCCGATTGGCCGACGCAGCCGCACATCACCAGCATGTTGATCACGCCGCGGTAGTTCATGTCCGCGTGATACCAGTGGTTCATCGCGGCCCCGATGATCACCATCGAGCGGCCGTTGGTCTTCTCGGCGTTCGTGGCGAACTCGCGCGCGACCTGGATGATCTTGTCCCGAGACACGCCGGTGATCTTTTCGGCCCACGCCGGCGTGTAGGGCGTATCGTCGTCGTAGCTCGCAGCGACGTTGCCGCCGCCATGGCCTTGATCGACGCCGTAGTTGGCCACGAAAAGATCATGCACGGTGGCGACCAGAGTCTCGCCATCGGCGAGCTTCATCCGCTTTACGGGCACCCGGCGTTCGAGCACGCTGGCGTGGTCGGAGTGCGTGAAATGCTCGTGCTCGATATTGCCGAAGTAGGGAAACGCGACGTCGGCGAACTCGTCCTTCACGTCACTTAGAGAGAGGCGAAGTTGGGTCGCGGCTCCGTTCGACTCCTTCTCCTCGATATTCCATTTGCCTTGCTCGCCCCAACGGAAGCCGACCGAGCCTTTCGGGACCACCACCTGCCCCGACGTCTCGTCGAGCGCGACCGTCTTCCACTCCGGATTGTTCGCCTCTCCCAATGACGCGTCGAAGTCGGAGGCACGCAGGAAGCGATCGGGGATCAGACGGCCATTCTGGCGGACGAGGCGTACCAGCATCGGCATATCGGTGTACTGGCGCACGTAATCGCGGAAGTACTTCACCTGACGATCGACGTGATACTCTTTGAGGATCACGTGACCCATCGCCATGGCGAGCGCGGCATCGGTGCCCTGCTTCACGGACAGCCAGATGTCACCGAACTTTGCGGCCTCCGAATAATCCGGGCAGATCACCGCCGACTTCATGCCGCGATATCGCGCTTCGGTATAAAAATGTGCGTCAGGCGTGCGTGTCTGCGGGACGTTCGAGCCCCACAGAATGATGAACCCGGCGTTGTACCAGTCGGCGCTCTCGGGCACGTCGGTCTGCTCGCCCCAGGTCTGCGGGCTTGCCGGCGGCAGATCGCAATACCAGTCGTAGAACGACATGCAGACGCCGCCGAGTAGCGACAGATAGCGCGAGCCGGCCGCATAGGAGATCATCGACATGGCCGGGATCGGCGAGAAGCCGATGACACGATCGGGACCGTAGGTCTTTGCGGTATAGGCGTTGGCGGCCGCGATGATCTCGGTCACCTCGTCCCATTTGGCGCGCACGAAACCGCCATGGCCACGCACCTGGACATAGTCGTTACGCTTCTCCGGGTTCTCGACAATGGATTTCCACGCTGCGACCGGCGTCAGAGCCTTGCGCGCCTCGCGCCAGTGGCGGAGCAGCCGCGATCGGATCAGCGGATACTTCACGCGATTGCCAGAGTAGAGATACCAGCTGTAGGAGGCGCCGCGCGAGCAGCCACGCGGCTCGTGGTTTGGCAGATCCGGCCGCGTGCGAGGATAGTCGGTCTGCTGCGTCTCCCAGGTGACGATGCCACCCTTCACATAGATCTTCCACGAGCAGGACCCGGTACAGTTGGCGCCGTGCGTCGACCGTACGACCTTGTCGTGCTGCCAGCGCATCCGATAGCCGTCCTCCCAGCTCCGGTCTTCGTTGGTCGTGACGCCGTGCCGACCGGAAAACGGTTCCTTGGCGTGCTTGAAGAACGTCAGGCGGTCGAGAAAAATGCTCATGTCAGTTGCCTCTGTTAAAGGGCTTGATCAAGCAGCGGGTTCGAGAGCGGGACTTGGCGACGAAGGGCCGCCGCGCTCGATGTCGAACAGCAAGGCGCCGGGCCGCGTGTAGAACCACCAGGTGATCGCGATGCAGCTCAGGTAGAAGGCGAGGAAGGCGTAGAGCGCGACCTCAGGCCCGCCGGTCGCGGTGATCGAAGTGCCGAAGCTCTTCGGAATGAAGAAGGCGCCGTAGGCGGCGATCGCCGACGTGAAACCGATGATCGCGGCGGCTTCCTTGTCCGATTGCTTGACGAGGTCGGCGCCTTTGAGCTGCGGCTCGAGACGGGCGATTTCCTTGCGCATGATCGCGGGGATCATCTGGAAGGTCGACGCATTGCCGATGCCGGTGGCAGCGAACAGAAAGAGGAAGCTCGCAAAGAACACCGGGAAGGCGGTCGGGCTGCCCTTCATACCGATGGCATAGAGAATGCCGACGACACCGAAGCACATCGCGACGAACACCCAGAAGGTGATTCGGCCACCGCCGAACCTGTCACACGCCTTGCCGGCGAGCGCGCGGGCCACCGCGCCGACGAGCGGCCCGAGGAAGGCGTATTTCAGCGCGTTGACCTCAGGAAACAGCACCTTCGAGAGCAGCGGGAACCCCGCCGAGTAGCCGATGAAGGACCCGAACGTGCCGGTGTAGAGCCAGCACATGATCCAGTTGTGCGTTCGCCGGAAGATCACCGCTTGATCCGCGAACGAAGCCTTCATGGTGGCGATATCGTTCATGCCGAACCAGGCGGCGAATGCCGAGGCGATGATGAAGGGGACGAAAACGAAGCCGGCATTCTGCAGCCAGAGCGTGGTGGTGACGCCGTTGACGGTCGCCGTCTGGGGTGTGCCGCCGAGCCAGCCGAACACACCGGCTGTGATCGCCAGAGGAACGACGAACTGCACGACGCTGACGCCGAGATTGCCGAGGCCGGCATTGATGGCGAGCGCGTTGCCCTTCTCCGCCTTCGGGAAGAAGAACGAGATGTTGGCCATCGAGGAGGCGAAGTTGCCACCACCGAAGCCGCACAGCAGTGCGAGGCCGAGGAACACCCAGTAGGGCGTGTCCGGGTTCTGCACCGCGTAGCCCATGCCGATCGCCGGGATCAGCAGCGACCACGTCGAGATCGTGGTCCACAGCCTGCCGCCGAACATCGCCGGCATGAAGCTGTAGAAGATGCGTAGCGTCGCACCGGACAGTCCGGGCAACGAAGCGAGCCAGAACAGTTGCTCGGTTGAGAAGTTGAAGCCGACCGAAGGCAGCCTGGCGACGACAACCGACCAGACCATCCAGACCGCGAAGGCGAGCAGCAGGCAGGGCACCGAGATCCACAGGTTGCGGCGGGCGATGGCACGTCCTTCGCCCTCCCAGAAAGTCTTGTCCTCGGGTGCCCAGTTCCTTATCGCACCGGTGGCAGCAAGCGCGCCGGCATGGTGAGGCTGATGGATCGGCTGCATCTCGGGGAGCTGGGGAAGCTTCTCGAGCGTCGGAGCCATGGCCTCCCGTTCCATCGCTCGGATCGAGACATGCATCCATACCAGCGCGACGGAAACGATCAGGAACAGCAGCCAGAAGCAGCTCTGCCAGACGCCCGTCAGATCGTTCAGTATGCCGAAAGCGATCGGCAGCACGAAGCCACCGAGGCCACCGACCAGTCCGACGATTCCGCCGACGGCACCGACGCGGTCCGGGTAGTAGACGGGAATGTGCTTGTAGACAGCCGCCTTGCCGAGGCTCATGAAAAAACCGAGCACGAAGGTAGTGACGATGAAGCCTGTCAGGCCCATCGCCATCGAGAATTTCATCTCCCCATGGATGCCAGAGACCGTATAAGTGGTCGGCGGATAGGACAGAATGAACGCGCAGACCACCGAGACACCGAACGTCCAGTACATGATGGTCCGGGCGCCGTACTTGTCCGAAAGATGTCCGCCGTAGGCACGGAAGACTGAGGCGGGGATCGAATACATCGCGCCGACCATGCCGGCGGTGGCGATGTCCAGGCCATAGACGCCGATCAGGTAGCGCGGCAGCCAAAGCGCCAGCGCGACGAAGGCGCCGAACACGAAGAAGTAGTAGAGCGAGAAGCGCCAGACCTGGACGTTCTTCAAGGGCTCCAGCATCGCCGACAGCGGCTCGGGCTTCGCACCTGTCACGCGGCGCCGCGCAAGGTCTGGATCGTCTTTGGTGAAAAGGAAGAAGACGACCGCGGTGACCGCGAGCGCAATCGCCCAGACGAGTGCCACCGTCTTCCAGCCGTAGGCGACCATGATGACGGGAGCAGCGAACTTGGTGACGGCTGCGCCAACATTGCCGGCGCCGAAGATGCCGAGCGCCGTGCCCTGCTTTTCTTTCGGGTACCACTTGGCGACGTAAGCGATGCCGACCGAGAACGAACCGCCGGCGATGCCGACACCGAGTGCTGCGAGGAGGAACGTTGGGTAGCTGTGGGCGAAGGTCAGCAGCCCGGTCATCACCGCCGCCGACAACATCGTCAGAGTGTAGACGACGCGACCGCCGTATTGGTCGGACCAGATGCCGAGCATCAAACGGATCAGCGAACCTGTCAGGATCGGCGTTCCGACCAACAGGCCGAACTGCGTATCATTAAGGTCCAAGTCTTTTTTGATTTGAATGCCGATGATCGCGAAAATTGTCCACACGGCAAAGCAGACTGTGAATGCGATCGTGGATAGCCAGAGTGCTCTATTCTGGTCTGATGAACTTGGGCTGCCGTACGGCATGTCCGCCCCCGCTGTTGAGGAAACTTGTAAGTGCGGGGTCGACGATCAACTCAACGGTCGACTGGGTTTGTTGATGCAGATCAACAGCAGATAAAGGTCGTCGATTTTCAAGTCGCTTCTGCGCAGCCATCAAGAAACTCGGGACGTTTACTCAAGCGTCAATTGGCACACAGACAAGCCAATGCTTGACTTTTATCAATCAAAGGATTGTTCTCCAGCCCGCAATCAAGAGGGCCGACCAGCATGCGTCCTGACGAGTTCGACAGCGTCCGTGGACTGCGCATATTCAGCGGCGTCGACGCCATGCATGTCGATGCGATGCTTCGCGTCTCGTTCCTTCAGCGCTTCCCGCTCGGGGTCGAATTGGTGAGGGAGGGCGAGCCTGCGGACTTCCTGCACGTGGTCGTTGCCGGCAAGGTCGAAATATTCTCAGGCTATAGGGACCGCGAGACGACCGTCGCCGTACTCGGCCCCGGCCAATGCTTCATCATGGCAGCCGTGGTGCTCGACCGCATCTATCTCAAGTCTGCGCGATCGCTCACCCCCGCACAGATTCTGCTCATCCCCGCAGACGCCGTTCGCCGTTGTTTCGAAGAGGACGCTGCCTTCGCGCGATGTTTGGCGACCGACCTCGCATCCGCCTATCGGATGGTTGTGAAGGAGCTGAAGAACCAGAAGTTACGTTCCGGATTGGAGCGGCTGGCGAATTGGCTGCTGGCTCATCATGCCGAAATCGGTGGAGACCAGAGATTCGAATTGCCGTTCGAGAAAAAGGTTCTGGCCGCCCGACTGGGCATGGCGCCGGAAGTTCTATCGCGCGCGTTTGCGGCCCTCGTTCCCTACAAGGTTAAGGTCAAGGGGCCTCTGATAGAGATCCGCGATGTCGAAGCGTTGCGGTCCCTCGCGAGACCCATCCCAACCATCGACGATCCGTCGGCTTGAGCACGCTCGAGTCTTGCTCTCGTGGTCACCGTTCCGGTCCCAGCACGCCCCACGATTCCGCCGCCGAGTTATCTCTTCTGCGGAAAGCTACACACCGTGCCTACGATGTGACCCTGAGCCATCCCGGAGTTCTGGTCACGCGTGAGGCTGTACAAAGACGGTCGCGCAAAATTCCTGCAACGGCTGAACCGCTCTTACACACAGCAGCTTAAGCCTTGAAAGAAATGGTGCCCAGGGGCGGATTTGAACCACCGACACTGCGATTTTCAGTCGCATGCTCTACCAACTGAGCTACCTGGGCGAACCTAGCTGACCTGACGGCCGCAAGGTGAAGCGCGCGCCGTTATAGGAGGGTCGCTCGAGAGTGTCCAGCAGCAATGCACGCCGGCCCGCAATCGACCCCGACCTCGAAATGTCGGCATGATTCAAAGCCAGCGAGAGCGTCTGCGCGAGCCCAACCTCGGAGCCTTCAGGCCGGGTCATCCCGCACAGCTGATCGCCGGCTTGCCCATGGCTGCAATCTCGCTATACATATTAGAAAAGGGCTCTGGCCTCGTGCCGGGGCCCTTTTTTCGTTTGCCGGGAAGCCGCCCGGCCTGAACCAGCAGCCGTCAGCAGGGCAATGCCCGCCGGCAAGCGAGGATCGAATGGCGAACGTCGTGGTGGTCGGCGCCCAATGGGGCGACGAAGGCAAGGGCAAGATCGTGGATTGGCTCTCGGAGCGTGCGGACATCGTCGTTCGATTCCAGGGTGGTCACAATGCCGGGCACACCCTTGTCATCAACGGTGTCACCTACAAGCTCGCACTCTTGCCCTCGGGTGTTGTGCGTGGCGGCAAGCTCTCGATCATCGGCAACGGCGTCGTGGTGGACCCGTGGCATCTAGCCGCCGAGATCGACGGTATCCGCAAGCAGGGCGTCGACGTCACGCCCGAGAACCTGAAGTTGGCAGAAAACGCGACCCTCATCCTGCCGCTACACCGCGAACTCGACCAGCTGCGCGAGGCTTCGGCGGGTGGCCAGAAAATAGGCACGACAGGTCGAGGCATCGGTCCCGCCTACGAGGACAAGGTCGGCCGCCGTGCTATTCGAGCCCAGGACCTGCGCAAGCCGGAGAATCTCGGTCCGAAGGTCGACCGTCTGCTCGTCCATCACAATGCGCTGCGAAGCGGACTCGGCCAGCCGCTCATTTCCAAGGACGCCCTGATCGCTGAGCTGACCGAAATCGGCGCCAAGATCACGCCATACATCGACTGCACCTGGGATCTGCTCGACCGGGCACGCAGGGCCGGCAAGCGCATCCTCTTCGAAGGCGCGCAGGGCGCGCTGCTCGACGTCGATCACGGAACGTATCCCTACGTCACCTCGTCGAATACGGTCGCAGCTCAGGCGGCCGCCGGATCGGGTGTGGGACCGCGCGCCATCGGAACCATCCTGGGGCTTGCTAAGGCCTATACGACACGCGTCGGCTCCGGACCGTTCCCGACGGAGCTGCTGGACGAGCACGGCGAGCCCGACGCCATCGGCCGTCTGCTCGGCGAGCGAGGCAAGGAGTTCGGCGTGAATACCGGACGGCGGCGGCGCTGCGGCTGGTTCGACGCCGTACTCGTACGCCAGGTCGTGAAGGTCTCCGGCATCGACGGCATCGCGTTGACTAAGCTCGATATCCTCGACCCGCTCCCCGAGATCAAGATCTGCGTGGCATACGATCTCGACGGCGAGCGCATCGACCGGCTACCCGCAGGAATGAACCAGCAGGCGCGTGTGAAGCCGATCTACGAGACTCTCGAAGGCTGGAACGCCTCGACCGCGGGCAAGCGCAGTTGGGCCGGCCTGCCGGCACAGGCCATCAAGTACGTGAAGCGCATCGAGGAGCTCATCGAGTGCCCGGTGACGCTCCTGTCGACGAGCCCTGAGCGCGACGACACCATCCTGGTCAAGGATCCGTTCGCGGACTGAACCGGGCTCGACTGGCCCGGTTTGCGCCGGTCATTGGTCGCGTTGGTTCTCTCGGGCCGGCGCTTGATCGTGAATGACCGGCAGGACGATCGTGAATGTTGCGCCCTCGCCCGGTACACCGTTCGCATCGATCGTGCCCAGATGCCGCTCGACAATCTTGCGACACGTGGCCAGGCCGACGCCGGTCCCCTCGTACTCCAGTCGACCGTGAAGGCGCTGGAAGATCTTGAAGATCTGGTCCTTGTAGGCGTTGTCGAAACCGATGCCGTTATCGGCGATCGTCAGCACGATCGAGGGCACGATGCGGGTTCCGATTGAGACGGGCTCGCCCGGCACGGTCGTGACCTTGATGATCGGCTTGGTGTCGGCTTTGCGGAACTTGAGCGCGTTGGCTAGTAGGTTCTGCAAAAGTTGTCGCATCAGCGTCGGATCGGCGTCGATCGTGGCGAGCTTGTCAGCGACGATCTGGCCTTCGGTCTCGTCCAGCCGCACTTGCAGGTCGGAGAGCACCTCGTCGAGAACCTTGCCGAGGTCGACGGGGATCAGCGGGCGGTTCTTCGATGATACGCGCGAGTAGCTCAACAGGTCGTTGATGAGGCGCCGCATGCGGCCCGCCGCGTCCTGCATGCGATCGATGAACATCTTGCCCTCGTCGGGCAGCAGCTCCGCGTAGCGCCGGTTCAACCTGTCGCCGAACGCCTCGATCTTGCGCAGGGGCTCCTGCAGGTCGTGGCTCGCGACATAGGCGAACTCCTGCAATTCGCTGTTCGACCGCTCGAGCTTCAACGTGTATTCGCGCATCCGCCGTTCGCTGGTCTCGAGCTCGGTGATGTCCTGATAGGTCGCGATCGAGCCGCCTTCCGAGAGCGGCTCGTTCATCACCGCGATGACGCGGCCGTCCCTGAGATGTTGCTTGATCGTGGTGCGCTTGTTCAGACGGTTCGGGTCGGGCCGCTCCGCAAGCGCGCGCTGACCCTCTTCCTCCGTGTAGTTCCCGAGGCTCACCGAGTATTTCATGATGTCGCGCAGAAGAATTCCCGGTTTCACGACATCGGGTGAAAACCCATACATATCGAGGTAGCGGCGATTGCAGACGATCAGCCGCTGCTCCTTGTCGAACATGCACAGCCCCTGGATCATGTTGTTTAGGGCGGCGTCGAAATGGCGGTTCTTCGCGTGCAGTTGTTGCGAGATGCGCAGCAGGTCGAACTCGCGATGCTTCATCTCCGTAATGTCGGAGCGAATGCCCACGGTCCCACCATCCGCGGTGCGCTTCTCGTTGACGAGGATCCACCGGCCGTCTGACAGCTGCGTCTCATAGGGGCCCGTCGGATTTCGGCGCTGCCGGAACCGCAAGGACAGGAAAGATTCGGCCGTCATGCCGTTGAGGACGTACATGTTCCTCTTAACGGCTTCCCGCATCATGTCTTCGAACGAGACGCCAGGTACGATCATGTCCGCGATGAGCGGCTTCATGTCGACGTACTTGCGATTGTACACGAGCAGGCGATCTTGTGCGTCGTAGAGCGCAAAGCCATCGGCCATGACGTCGAGCGCGTGCATCATGCGCGTGCGCGCCGCCTCGGCAATCTGGGCGAACTGCGTATTCAGATCGACGGATACGGCAACGGCCTCGACTTGCCGCACCGTCTCGACGACGGTACCGCTCTCCAGGCGCTGACGGCGCACCTCGACGGTCTGACCTGACGGGGCAGGATAGCGGAAGGTGATTCCTGAGCCGGGTGTCAGTCGCTGGACGGCCGTCTCGATGGTCCGATCGATCACCGTTGGCGCTGTGCCCTGACGCTCGAGTGTGAGCCGGATGAGCTGCCTGAGGTTCGCGCCCGAAACGGCCTCACCGGCTTGATAGCCGCAAAGCGTCTGATACAGCGCGTTGCACGCCAGTAACTCCAGGTCGGCGCTGAACAGCGCGAGACCGACATCGGCACCGGCGAAGAGTGCCGCCAGATCCGGGCTTGCGATGCGCGTCATACCGGCACCCTGCTGGACGACCTCTCCTCCGTCGAACAGTGTGACGACGTTCTTCGCGCTCGGTTCCATTCCGGACATCTCCCCCATTCCAGGTGGCGGCATTATCAGAGATCAATTCTAATGCATCGTGAAGAGTGATCATGGTTTTTTGAAAGTTAACAACATGCTTTTGCGGAATAAAGGCAGCATTAGGAAAGTCCTGCGACAGTGCCACTCGAAGTCGCTGCAACGACTGCTATCGCGCGTATCGAGTCGGGGGCAAACGTGAAGTTCTGGAAAGTGTTCTGCGAGGAGCGAACCTTCGCTGTCCTGGTTTTGGCGAGTGGAATATTCGTTGGTCTCGGCGTACCGTCGATCGCGGATTTTCTGCGCCCCTGGGCCCTGCATGCGCTCTTCCTGGTGATTATCTTCTCGCTCGTGCCCTTTGCGCGCTTGCCTGCAAATGATTTGATCGCCATCGATCGCGACATCCTGCGGATCGTGTTGTGGCAGCAGGTCGTCCTGCCGTGCATCGTGATCGCGGCCGGCGTCGTCGCCAAGTTCCCCGATTCGGTCATCCTGCTCATGATCGTGACGGCCTGCTCGGGAACGCTCTTCTCATCGCCAGCACTCGCCGAGATCCTCGGCTTCGACCGCGAACGGGCTTTGCAGGCCATGGTCCTGTCCACCCTCTTCATGCCCGTTTCGCTGTTCCTTTTCCTGTCCGCCTTTATCGGCGCACAGGCTAATCTCGACCTCGGCACCTACGGACTGAGGACGCTGATCTTCCTCGTCGCTCCGTTCCTGTTGCTCGCGCTCTATCGGCCATTGGCCCGGTCGATGTCTGATGGTGCCACGCGCAAGATTGGGCTTGCTTCGCGGTGGGCCACCATCCTTGCACTGCTCGTGTTCGGTACCGGTCTGATGAGCGCCGTTTCGGACCGGCTCGATGCCAACCCCGCAAAAGTCGCCTTCCTGCTGGCTCTGGCCACGAGCCTGTGCCTCGTGATGATGGCACTGACAATCGTCGTGATGTACCGCTTCGGTCGCCGCGAGGCGCTGACGGCCTCCATCGTGGCAGGCTTTCGGAACATCGGCCTCGGCTTCGCCCTCGTGGGTGAAATGGTGGGTCCGGACCTCGCCGTTTATGCGGGCGTGTCGCTCATTCCGGTCTTTATGGCCCCGCTGATTCTTCGGCTGACGATGGCCGCCAATCCGGCAGCCATGGGTGACAACGAGAAATGCGGAAACCGCGAGGCACAGAGCGTTTTCTAGTCTCCGCAAGGAATCGCTAACGATGAATCGACTGCAACGAAGACCCCTGGATTTTTTCCGGAGCTGACGCACCGGTTTAACTCTAGTTGGAGTATCGGGCAGTTAAACAGTCTCGGTTTGGATCGAGACGGCATGCAGTGAGTAGAGGTTGCAGTGGACCGATCGACTGAGAGCCCAGGAATCGACGAGGACGGCAGCGGCGAGCCGCAGAAGATGTCTAGCGCTCGTCGCTCTGCATTCTATCTGGCCACCGCCTTCGCGATTACCGCCAGCATTCTTGGCCTGATCGTCAACATGAACCGGCGCTATGCACCCGAAATGTATCAGCACGATTTCATGGAGACCGTCGCCGACGCATTCGAAAGCGGTGACAATTTCACTGTCTTCGACCTCAACATCAATATCAGGAGACTGCGCGAGGAGCAGTGGAAGCGCCTCGATGCGCCACCGAGCATATTGGTTCTCGGCGCCAGCCAATGGCAGGAGGCGAGCGCCGACCTCATGCCTCGTCGAGACTATCTGAACGGCCACATCCACCGGGATTACTACGAAGACGTTCTCGGCATGGTCGAGCTCCTCGTCCGTCACGAAAAGCTGCCGAAGGATCTCGTGATCACGATCCGAGACAGGCTTTTCACTCCCGTGTCGCGCCGCACCGACTATCTCTGGCTGCCGGGCATCCCCTATTATCAGGCGATGGCCAAGCGCTTGTCGCTGCCACGACTGACGTTCCTCGAAACGCAGCCCTTGCAGAGACCTCGGGAGCTGCTCTCCCTATCCATGCTTCTCGGCAATATGACCCGTTGGCACAAAGCCACGGATTGGCCCTATCCGACCACGCGCAAATCACATGAAGAGCTCGATGTGCTGCTTCCCGACGGGTCGATCGTCTGGTCGGATTCGCATATGGCCTTGTTCACGCCCGAACGCACCCGGAAGCTCGCCCTCGCTCACGCTGATTCGAACCGCTACAATCCGCCATTGATCGATCCCAAAGGGGTCGAGGCCCTGGATCGCCTGCTCTCTTTCCTCGCTGTGAAGGGTGTGCGGGTCCATCTCGCTCATCCTCCGTTCAACCCCATCTATTTCGACCGCGTCCAGAATAGCCCCTACATGGACGGCTTGCGCCAGGTCCAGGCAGTGACGCGAGAGCTTGCCGCCAAGCACAAATTGCGCGTTGTCGGGAGTTTCGACCCTGCAGCACTGAAGTGCACCGCTGACATGTTCATCGATGCCGAGCACTCCAATGCACGCTGCCTGAGGTCGCTCCTGGCCGACGTCGCAAACAGTGTCGACCTCTCTGATGCGCCCGCTGTTGCCCGCGCACCGTCGACTGCAACTGAGGACCGCTCGCAGCAGGCACTTCTCACGAGCGGTTGGTTCGCAGCTGAAAGCGTCAGGCCAGCGCCGCAGCACGTCGAAGCAGCCACGCCGCGGATTGTTGCCGGCACGGCTCGCCGGGTCGGGCCCGTCATCGCATCGGCCGTCACCGCTGGATCCGAAGCGCCGTTATCGACGGCACCACGGCCCGGCAGTCCAGAAACTCTCGGTGAGAGCGCCAGAAGCACCGATGCAGTCCCGGCTGTGACACCAGCAGCCACTGCCCAAGATGCCACTCGACGCCCTCGCAAAGCGACCTCTGCCCAGCGAGCGCGAAGCGAGATCGCCCCGTCTCAACGCCGCAAGAAGATTGCCCGTAAGCCGAACGCAAGCGCTGCCCAGGCCGGTCTGGTTTGGCCCGGCGACGCAGCCCCGCGGCGTAACTGATCGAGGATCAAAGGTACCGTCATGGTCTTCAATTCATTCGAGTTCATCTTCGTTTTCCTGCCGCTGGCGTATCTAGGTTTCGTCCTGGCGCACAGGCTCGCAGGATGGACCGGCGCGTTTCGCTTCCTCGTTGTCGCTTCGCTGGTCTTCTATGCGCAGTGGAGCGTGGCTTTCGCTGCCATTCTGGTTATGTCGGTTGTCACCAATTACTGGCTCGGCAATCAGATCATGGCACGAAGCGACCGCCCCGATCGGGCCTGGACACTTCTGCTGCTCGGAATCGGCCTCAATCTGGTGGCCCTCGGCTACTTCAAGTATTCGAACTTCCTCATCGACATCGCCAATCAGCTGACGGGCGCCGGCGCCTCGCATATTCGCTTGCTGCTGCCGGTCGGCATATCATTCTACACGTTCGTCCAGATTGGCTATCTCGTCGAAGCCTACAACGGCCGTGTCGCGAAGGTCGGGCTCGACAAGTTCAGCTTGTTCGCCGCCTTCTTCCCGTGCGTCACCGCAGGACCGCTCGTCCTTCAGCGCGAGATGCTCGAGCAGATGCAGGATCGGCGGGATGAGGCGCTCGACGTGCAGAGGCTCGCCGTCGGACTGACCATGTTCGGCATCGGTCTCTTCAAGAAGGTCTTCCTGGCCGATTCGATCGGTCCCTTCGCGAACACCGTGTTCGACGGAGCAGCAGCGGGCGAGGCTCTGTCTGTCTCCATCGCCTGGCTCGGCGCCATCGCCTATGCACTGCAGCTCTACTTCGACTTCTCCGGCTACTCGGACATGGCGCTCGGGCTCGGCATCATCTTCGGCCTCAAGCTCCCTCTCAACTTCGACAGCCCGTTCAAGGCGACCAGCATCTCGGACTTCTGGCGTCGCTGGCATATGACGATGACGCGATTCTTCACTACCTACATCTATACGCCTCTGGCCATCAGCGGCATGCGATCGGCCGGTGCGCGTAATTCGGGTCGTTTCGAGCGCTTCATGATGACGGGCGGCGTGCCCGCTCTCGTCACGTTCCTGGTGGCAGGCATCTGGCACGGCGCAGGTTGGACATTCGCCGTCTACGGCGTCATCCATGGCGTCGCCATCGCCATCAATCTCGGTTGGCGGGAAGCGCGTCTCCCGCAGCCGCCGGCGGTGGTCGGATGGCTGCTGACCATGGCCGTGGTCGTCAGCGGTCTCGTCGTCTTCCGCGCCCCGACTCTCGATCTCGCGGGTTCGATCCTGGCCTGCATGTGGGTCCCGTTCCTGATGACGCCGCCCGACGCCGCCGCGCTCGTGGCCCTCGATCAACGGACGGCTCTCGCCACCATCGTGCTGCTCGGCGCCATCGTGCTCCTCATGCCGAACAGCCAGCAGATCCTGCATCGTCACTGGATCAGCTCGGACGCCATGCCAGCAACGGCAAGGGCGGCAGCCGGCCTCATGTCTTGGCGCCCGAGCCTCGCACTTTCGGTGGGCCTCGCCGCGACGTTCGCAATCGCCATCGCCTCGCTCGGTGCCGACAGCACCTTCGTCTACTACCAGTTCTGAGGAGCCACCCATGAACATGCACGCCAAGCCTGCCAACGAGGTTCTTCTGGATTTGTCGCGCGAGGTGGACAGCGAGATCGCCGGAGATATCGAGAAGGAATCGGTCTTCGTCTCGCCCTTCATCGAGCGGATCCGCGTCGAGCCCGACATGAAGACCGCCCGGATGACGATGAAGCCCGGCGCGCCCGTTGAAGAGATTGCCAGCAAGGCCAAACGCTTCCTCGATGTGATGGTGCGGCAGGTCTCCGGTTTCGAGATCAAGGTCTTTGTCGAAACCCATCGGCGTGATCAGGGCCCCTATCAGCTCGGCGTCAATGAGGGCCTCATCCAACGCGGCTGGATGCACGATTACGGCAAGGGTCAAGTCGCCTACTCGGGCCCCGTGCTGAAACTCGCGCGTCTCATCAACGACAAGTCGGGCGAGCTCTACGCGCAGGCTTTCGGCGCTGCCGATGCGCACTTCCCGGCCCTGGTCGACGCGGACACGCTGCATAAGTGCGGTTACTTCGACTCGCACCCGAACGCCGTTACGTTTGTTGGCAACATGGTCGAGGACTTCGACGCGATCGAAGAGTTCCGCCGCGCCAACTCCTGCTCCGAGGGTGCGCTGATGCCGCCCCATGATCACATCCACGTGGACGGCATGTGCCTCAATCCGGCAGCGTGCTTTCCCTGCTATCCGACGCTGTCCGGCACGACATTTGACACAGGCCGTGCGTTCACCTGGCTCGGCCGGGTGTTTCGCTACGAGTCGCGCAACATCTCCGGCCTCGACCGGCTCTACGAGTTCAACGTCCGCGAACTCGTCTTTGTCGGCAACGACGACTACGTGCGCGATTGCCGTCGCCGCTCGCTGAACGTGGTCGAATCTCTCGCCACCTATTTCGACATCGACTGCCGCATCCAGACAGCGACTGATCCATTCTTCGCCACCGTGTCGGCCGCCAAGAAATTCTGGCAGGCGGCCCAGGAGGTGAAGAACGAGATCAAGATCCCGTCGCTCGATGCCGACGGCAATGTCAAGCAGCTCGCGTGCGGCTCGATCAACCTGCACGGCAACTTCTTCGGACGGCGCTTCGACATCAAGGACGGAGCCGGCGAGGCAGTACAGACCGGCTGCGTTGGTCTCGGCATCGAGCGTTGGGTGCTCGCCACATTCACCCAGCACGGATTTGATCCCGAGCGGTGGCCGAAACCCGTGCGCGACGTGATCTTCGCTTGAATCCAGCTCAGTCAACAGGAGGGGAAACCCATGAAGTTCTACGAGATTGTCGGAAACATCCTTGGCGTCGACGCCTCGTCGCTCAACGAGGGATCGAACGCGACGAACGTCCCGCAGTGGGATTCGCTCAGGCACATTGAAGTGATCTTCGCCGTCGAAAGCGCCTATCAGGTGCGCTTCACGATGCCGGAGATTGCCGGCCTCAGAAACCTGGGCGACATGCGCCAGCTGCTGGTGAGCAAGAACGTCGCCCTTTTAGAGGTGAACGCCGAGCGGAAGATCGCTTGAGCGAACGGGTGGGGCGGTGGGGCCCCGGGGGACACGAGAGGAACCGATGAGAGACAAAGCCTCGATATCCATTCTGATCGCCGACGATGACGCCGACGATCGAATGCTGATTGAAGACGCATTCCGTGAGAGTCGCCTGTCCAATCCGCTGGCCTTCGTCGAGAACGGCGAGGAGCTTCTGCACTATCTGCGGGCGGAAGGAAAATTCACGGCTCGCAAGGGCGAGCGCTTGCCGCGCCTGATCCTGCTCGACCTCAACATGCCGAAGATGGATGGACGTACCGCTCTCAAGCACTTGAAGGCGGATCCGGATCTCCGGAGGATTCCCGTCGTCGTGCTCACCACGTCCAAGGCCGAGGAGGACATCCTGCGGACCTACGATCTAGGTGTGAGCTCGTTCATCACCAAGCCGGTTACCTTCCAGGGCCTCGTGGACGTCGTCAGGGCGCTCAACAGCTACTGGATTGAGATCGTCGAGCTGCCGTCCTGAGGGACACAGTTCGACGTTGAATTCGTGTCGGAGTAGATCGCGTGCGTAAGGTCGATCAATCGAAAGACGTCTATGTTCTCCTTGTGGAGGACGATCGCGACGATTTCTTCCTCACGCAGGACCTTCTGCAGCGCATCGAACGGGAGCGCTACTGGGTGGTTTGGGCCGGTTCCTACGATCGGGCCAAGTTGGAACTGCACGAGCGCGTCTTCGACGTCGTGCTCGTGGACTACCGCATTGGCGAGCGCACGGGGCTCGACTTCATTTCCGAGGTCGGCCCCCGCTATCCCCACTGCCCGATGATCCTGCTGACGGGACTAGCCGATCCCGACATCGACTTCGCCGCCGAGCGCGCGGGTGCGGCCGACTACCTCGTCAAGGACAGCTTGACCGAAGGACTGCTCGATCGCTCGATCCGCTATGCACGCCAGAGTGCCCAGAAGCGGGCTTTGCTTGATGGCGTTCTGAGCAACGCTGCAACGGGCATGATCGGTCTGGACGGGCAAGGCACGCCCATCATCTGGAACAGCAAGGCAATTGAGGCCCTGCAGCTCGACGCCATCCTCGCGGCAGATCTGTCCGCGCAGATGATCGCGGAGGCGCTTGGCCGCATCAATAGCGGTGGCTCAGGCCCCTGGGAATTGACGCGGACCGATGGTCGCTCGTTCGAGATCAGCATCAGCCGCATGAAGGACGGCGGCGCGGTCGCGGTGCTGCACGACATCACCATGCGCGTCCAGGCCGAGCAGCATCTCCGGCAGGCAGTGGAAGAAGCAGAGCGCGCCAACAAGGCAAAATCGAGCTTCCTCGCCACGATGAGCCACGAGCTGCGGACACCCCTGAATGGCATCCTCGGCATGACGCGCGTGCTCGAGGGAACGGCGCTGAGTGAGGTGCAGCTCGACGGCATCGACGTCATCCGCAGCTCCGGCACGACACTACTCAACATTATCAACGACATTCTCGATCTCTCGAAGATCGAAGCTGGTCGCATGGAACTCGAGGATCTCGAAATCTCGATCTGCGACCTGGTCGACGATGTGGTCCGCCTGCTGGCACCCACCGCACTCGAGAAGGGTGTCGAGATGTCGGCCTTCGTTGATCCGCTGGTGACGACCACCATGCGTGGCGATCCACTGAGACTGAAACAGGTTCTGACCAACCTCGTCGGCAATGCTGTCAAGTTCACCAACACCGGCTCGATCCTGATCACTGTCGACGAAGCCGTGAGCGGACAAAAGCCCGTGCTGCGCTTCAGCGTCGTGGACACAGGCATCGGCATTCCGTCCTCGAAACTCGACACTCTGTTCGTCAAGTTCTCACAGGTCGACGCATCGACCACTCGCGAGTTCGGCGGAACCGGCCTCGGCCTCGCATTGTGCAAGGAGCTCGTTGGCTTGATGGGCGGCGCGATCTCCTGCTCTTCGCTTCCCGACCACGGCTCGACGTTTCGCTTCCAGCTCCCAATTCCCGCAGAGCACACGGCGACCGTTCTGGCTCGGCACGCAGGCGTGCAGTGCACGGGAGCAAGGATTCTCGTCGCCAGTCCGAGCACCGGCATCGTCAACTCGGTCGGCGCCTATGCTCGGGCCATTGCCGCAACAGTCACCACAGCGACCACCGTCGATGCAGCCCGCAAAGCGGGCGAAACTGGCCAGTTCGACGCTGTCATTCTGGATGGCGGCTTCGGAGCCTTCGGCATCAACGAACTCGTTCGTTGTCTTTCCGACACCGCAACGCCGCCTCAGCGGATGTTCCTCCTCGAAGGCACGCCTGGCCAAGGACGCGAACTCGGCATCGCCGACGAGCAGATACTCCCGCGTCCGTTCGTGCGCCAGACGTTCGATCGCGTCTTGAAGCGGCTGAAGGCGCGGGTCGAGCAGGTCACGACCGCGAAGCAGGGGCCGGCCCCGGACAGTTCGCGCCGTCTGCTGCGAATTCTCATGGCCGAGGACAATCCGGCCAACCAGCGCGTCGCGACGGCGCTGCTGAAGGCCGCCGGATTCCAGATCGAGATCGTCGGCAACGGCAGGATGGCCGTCGAGCGCGCTGCCGCGACGGAGTTCGACATCATCTTGATGGACGTACAGATGCCGGTCATGGACGGTCTCACCGCCACTCGACATTTGCGGGAGATCGAGAAGGTCCGCCTGATCCCTATTGTCGGCCTGACGGCTGGAGCGATGGAAGAGGATCGCAACAAGTGCCTCGCGGCCGGCATGAGTGACTATCTGTCGAAGCCGATCGACTGGGACAAGCTGCTCTCACTTCTCGATCGCATCGAGCGGGAACGCTACGGAAAACTGGCTACGTCCAACACGGCTGCGGCCTGACGCCATTACCGTTGATATTGACGAGGAGAGAAAAAGCGACGCGGTGTGCCGGCGTCGCTTTTTTCTCCAGATGCCGTCCGACGAAAGCGTCTCAGTTGCCGGATTGCTGCGGGTTGCCCGCACGCGGCGAGGTGGCTTTGGCCGGCGAAGCGGCAGGTCGAGCGCTCGCCGATCGGGCGGGCGCGCGTTGAACCTTAGGAGCGGCCGCAACGGCTTCGCTCTTCGTCAGGCCGTGCTTTCCCATCCACGCCTGGATACGAGCGGCGACGACATCGGAGTTGAGGTCCATCATCGGCACGTGGGTGTTGCCTTTGATGCCCTCGGCCGGCAGATCCATCCACGTCGAGGATACCCCCTTGGCTCCGAGCGCTTCATGGTAAGGTCTGACGCCCTTCACGTGATCGACCCAAACCGGGTTGCCATCGATGAAGTCCCCCCAGACCCACAGATGCGGAGTGTTTTTCAGACGGCTCATCTCGGGGTGGTCGGGCGTTGGCGCGAACGCCGGCTCCACGGCGATCAGAGCCTTGACCTTGTCCGGCTGCGTCAGCGCAGCGCGAAGTGCGAACAGGCCGGCCTGACCGTGGGCGATGATCACGCAGGGACAAACTCGCTGTACGAGGTCGCCGTAAGCAGCTTGCGTCGCATCGCCGGTAACGGCCCAACGCGGGGCCATTTGCATTTGAAAGGTGTCGAACGCGTTGAGCGGGAACTTGACGTCGGGATTGGCTTTGCGTTCGCTCGGATTGGTTCTGTACGAGCCCGGCGCGCCGATCCGAAAGATCTCCCAGCTGTCGCGCTTATCGCGGAAGACGGGCGTGCTCATGTAGATTTCGGGTCTCGAGAACGTCGCCCGGCCGCGCTCGACCGCGTCGGAGACGTAGACCGAATGGCCTTGCCGCAGGAAGAACTGCATCCAGCCGGGATTGCCATCCGGCTTCGTTTCCCACGAGGCGCCCGTGGTGCCGCCCGTGTGCCACAGCAACAGCGGATATTTGGCGGTCGGGTGAGCCAGCTTCACGAACTGAACGTACATCTGACCAGTATGATAGTCCCCGTTCGGATCGACCGTGATCGGCGCGCCACCGGGAACCTGGATCTCCTGCTTCGGCAGACCGCTCAATGTGATCGGGTGGCCGCCGATATGGAACGACCCGATCTCTGCCACGTCGTAGGCAGCCGCTATTCGGGTGCTCGCAGCGAGCGCCGCTACGGCAGTCAATAATACTCTTGATAGTGTCCGGCGCATCGTCGTGCCCCCGCTTGCGCTGCCGAGTCTTATGGGAACGCTAGGCCCGACTTGGTAACCAATTGATTAAGACATCAACGATTTGAAGACATCGACGCCGGCGGATCTTCACGCTTGGCTGCTGCGCGGTGCGAGCGACGCTCGTCCCCGCGCACCCGTGAGCCGGCCGAGCCATTCGAGGCCTCCGCCATGTGCGACCGCGAGAACCAATCCGACCAGCAGGAGCGGCACCGGCCAAACGGTCGCGCCCAGGAGCGCGAGTACGGTGGCCATAGCCCAAAGGATCGCCAGCAGGTGCTCGACGAGGCCGATCAGTTTCGACTGCGCGTGCCGGCGGAGCATGCCACGCCGGTTGCCGGGCATCGGGTGCCAGAGGTTGAGCAGTGAGGTCGAGACACTGGCGGCAGCAGCAAACGCGAGCGTTACGAGCCCCGCATTCATCGAGGCCAGTGCCAAGCCGGCGGCCGGCAATCCTGCAACGGCCACGACGGGAACCGCAATCGCCGACAGCTTGGCGAGATCGACGGCACGCTGCGGAACCGGGGCGGACTGAATGAGTTCGGGCGCGTCCTCACCCGAGACGGCGATCCAGGCGAGTGACGCTGCAACCTGGGCCGCAATGACCACGATGGCAGGAGCCAGAGCCACGGTCAGGGGCATCGAACCCGAGCGGACCAGGACCACGGCCAGGGGGATGGTATAGACGATCTGCAGTCCGAGCTGCGAGAAGAGGCTCGGATCACGCATCAGAAGGCGCCATTCCTTGCGCCGGAGCGAGGTCCAGGGACCGCTCCGGAATCGGACCGGCTGCGCGGCCCGGCCCATGTTCTGGGACTGGGATGACCCGCTGGCCAGAAGGCTTGCGGCAGCGAACCGGTCGCCGAGAGCCAACGCCGCGCCTGCGAACGCGACGATGCCCGCAGCCGAAAGCGCAACCAGAGCGGTCGGCTCGGCGAGCATGGCATCGACGGGAAGCCAGACCAAACGGCCTATAAACGTCATCTCCGGCTTGGCGGCTGGCACCAGCGCGTCGGTGATCGACTGCCGCACCGGATCCGACAGGAGCGCGACGATCTGCGCTCCGAGAACGAACGCGCCGCCGATCAGCGCACCCGCGATGTGCGCGTAGCGGCGCGCCTTGAGCGGCCCCAGCGTATGGAACAGCAAAATGGTTGCGCCGAGCGCCAGAGAGGTCGCCAGGAGAGCGACCCCGGCGAGCGCCGGATAGACGGCAAGCCAATGACTTCCGAAGCGAACCGCACCGGCATTCGCGACGGGCAGCGCCAGAACTGCCACCGAGCCGAGTGATGACAAGGCAATGGCGACGGCCTTGGCGGCCAGGATGCGGCGCGGCGCAATCGGTGAGCCGTAGAGGAGGTCAAGATCACCGCGATCGTAAAGTGTCCGCGTCGCCGCAAAGAGCCCTTGGGCAACCATCCAACTCGCCACGCAGATCAGCAACGCGCCGATCGCGAGACGGCTTTCGACATCGGTGCTGGGGCCTCTCACATGCTCCGCCAGCAGGGGCACGAGCGGCCAGGCCAATGCGTGCAGCGCCACGGCACCCATCATCACCAGCAGCAACGCCCGGGATTGGGCGGCACCACCGAAGGCATCCACGAAGCGTCGCCAGTTGAGGCGCAGGTCGTGGACGACGAGCCAGACGAACGATCCGGGGCGGATGGCGGCGCGCATCATGCGGCCTCGGCACTGCGCGCGGTCAGGGAGAGAAACACGTCCTCCAGCGTGGAGTGATCGCGGCCGGCCGCCGACTTCAACTCGGCGAACGTACCCTCCGCGATCAGGCGCCCCCCTGCCACGATGCCGATCCTGTCGGCCATTCGCTCGGCAACCTCGAGAATGTGGGTAGTCAGCACGATCGTCGCCCCCGCGCGAACGCGGTCGTTGAGCAAATCCTTCACTTGGCGGGCGATCGCCGCATCGATCCCAGTCAGCGGCTCGTCGAGCATGATCAGACTCGGCTCGTGCACTAGGGCGCCGGCCAGGGCGACTTTTTGCTTCATGCCGCGCGAAAAGCCTTCGCATCGCGTATGCGCATGCGGCCCGAGGTCGAGCACGTCGATCAGATCAGCGGCGCGTTTTTCCGCCGTCACGCGCTCGACGCCCCAGAGTCCCGCGATGAATTCCAGGTACTCGAGGGGGGTCAGCTTGTCGTAGAGCATCGGCTCATCGGGGAGCCAGGCCGTGATGCGGCGGGCGGCAATCGGGTCGGCCAGCGCATCGATCCCAAAAATCGAGATCCCGCCGCGATCGGGCTTCATCAGCCCGGCGACCATGCGGAGCGTCGTCGTCTTGCCGGCCCCGTTGGGACCGAGCAGCGCATAGAGCTCTCCCCGCTTCAGCTCGAGGTCGATGCCCGCCACGGCCTGCTTGGGTCCAAACGACTTGGCGACTCCGTCCAGGCGAAGCGCAGGAGTCCGGTCGCTCGACGCGGACGTGGGGTGGAGCTGCATGGGATACGCCTCGACCGAACCGGGTTCGGTACGGCCCCGGCAGAACAAACTGCCCTGAGCCTAGCCTGGAGCCATTGACCAGCCGTTAAGAACAGCCAATGAACGATCAAGCCCGAGGCGGCTGAAGGCCTGATGTACGCCCGGTCTCCCACCCGATCAGGGCGCGCTTGCGGGTCAGCCCCCAATGGTAACCGCCCAGTTGACCGTCGCCTCGCAGCACCCGATGGCACGGCACCACGAACGAGATCGGATTACGCCCGACCGCGGAGCCCACGGCGCGCGACGCGGTCGGCTGACCGATGTGGCGGGCGATGTCGGCGTACGTCACCGCTCGTCCCATCGGAATACGCAGCAGGGCCTGCCAGACGCGGATCTCGAAATCCGTACCGATGAGAACCAGCCGGACCGGCTGCTCCGGCGACCATTGCGCGGGATCGAAAATCCGCTTGGCGTGCCGCGCGGTCGTCTCAGGCGCCTCGATGAACTGCGCTTTCGGCCAGCGCGCCGTCATATCGGCCAGCGCCTCGGGTCGCGACTGCCCCTTGTCTTCGTCGACGAACGCAAGTCCCGCCAAGCCACGGTCGGTGGCGAGCACCAGCGCATCTCCGAATGGCGTATCGTGAAAGCCGTAGGCGATCACCAGCCCCTCGCCGCGGCGCTTGAAGTCCCCCGGCGTCATGGCCTCATGGTCGACGAAGAGATCATGCAGACGGCCCGCGCCCGATAGGCCGACTTCGTGCGCGGCATCGAGCACGCTTGCCGAGCCCGCGAGCAGATTGCGGGCATGGTCGATGGTGACGGCTTGGACGAACTCTTTGGGCGAAAGTCCACACCAGCTTTTGAAGAGCCTTTGCGTATGCGCAGCAGACAGGCCCAGGTGTGCGCTGAGACGTTCGAGTGTCGGCTGCTCCTCCCAGTTCGCCGACAGGAAGGCAATCGCGCGGCGAACCATATCGTAGTCCCGGATGGCGGGGCCGTCTCCAGAGATGACGGGAATGTTCATGTTGAGCATGGGGGCCTCGTGAAGCGATCTCGATGCACACAATAAGCCTCACGACACGGCATAACGACCCGAATCCGGATGTGCTCCGCTACTGATTGGTACGCTCGCGCTCAGACGCGAAAGCTGCGGCGGGTATCGGCGAGCGCTCCACTTAGCGTGCCGGCGAGATCCCGGCGCTCCTCGTCGGTCAGGAACCGACCGAACGAGACGACGCGATCATGGAGGCGCAACTTCAGATCCGTGCGCCCGTCCCGTCCCTCGGTGAGTTCGACCCGGACCCAGTAGGGATTGAACGTGAACTGCTCGCGATGCCCCGATGGATGATAGCGGGTCACCGTAAGCGCATCCGGCACCAGGTCGACGGTCTCGCGCAATCGGCCCGACCGGTAGTTGAGACGGAACGCCACATAAATCAGGAGAACATCAAGCCCGAGGAAACCGACGACTGGCCAGGCCCCGATCAGGAAGAATGCCAGCCCGGCCGCGAACCCAACCGCGCTCACGACCGTCATCAGACCGACGAATCCCGCCGGCGAGAGGGATCGGTGAGGTGCCAACACCGCCCGGAAGTTACCGGGCTCTTGCACATCGAGTGTATTCTCGTCCATGTGAAGGGGTCCTGACCGAGCTTCCCCTGATCAAATCTAGACCACGGAAAATGATACCAGCCAAGTCTGCCAGAAAGAGCGCGAAAACATCGCAGACGAGGCCCGTTGGGAAAGGCGTCGCCAGCGCTGGCGCGTCACACACCACCGAGGCGGGAGCTGCCGCGGCAAAACGCAAGTCTAGCGGCAAGCGTTCCGCCAACGCGCGCATGCCCCCCGATGCCGTCCGTGAAATGTTTCGTCGCTTCGCCGAGGCGAACCCGGCGCCAAAAGGTGAACTCGAGCATGTCAACGCCTTCACGCTCCTCGTAGCGGTGGTGCTATCGGCACAGGCGACCGATGCAGGCGTCAATAAGGCGACCCGAGCCTTATTCGCCGCCGCGGACACACCCGAAAAGATGGTCGCGCTCGGCGAGGAGCGCGTGCGTGATTTCATCAAGACGATCGGCCTGTTCCGCAACAAGGCCAAAAATGTCATCGCTCTGTCGGAAGCTCTGATCGCCAATCACGGCGCCCAGGTCCCACGCGACCGCGAGGCGCTGGAGGCCTTGCCCGGCGTCGGGCGCAAGACCGCCAACGTCGTGCTCAACAGCGCCTTTGGCGAACCGACGATCGCAGTCGACACGCACCTCTTCCGGCTCGCCAACAGATTGTCGCTGGCTCCGGGCAAGACACCGCTGGAGGTGGAGACGAAACTCCTCGCGGTGATCCCGGGCGAATACCTGCTCAATGCCCATCACTGGCTGATTCTGCACGGACGCTATGTCTGCAAGGCCCAGCGCCCCCGGTGCGAGGCTTGCCCCATCCAGGATCTGTGCACGGCGCCCGACAAGGTGACGGTGTGAGCACGCCGTCCGCCGATGTCCCGACCCTGGTGATGCTCGAGTGCCTTGAAACGTCGCAGCAGATGCATCGACCCTTGATCGTCGATGAGAGAAGCGGCCGGCTCGCCGCCACACTCCGATCACGAGGTGCAAAGCCCGAGATCTGGCTGCGTCAGGCGGCACCTGGAGCCACAACGGCAAGCCCATGGCCGGAGGGGGACGGGTACGACGCCGCTCTGATCAGGTTACCCAAGGCGAAAGATGCGCTCGATCTCGCGTTGCATGCGGTGGCGGGAAAAGTCCTCCCCAGTGGCGTGATCGCACTGTTCGGCGCCAACGACGAGGGCATTCGATCGGCGTCGCACCGTCTCGAGGCAGTGGCCGATGACGTCGCAACGGCGGCAACGAAGCATCATTCCCGCGTCCTGACCGGGCGGCGCAAGGCAACGATCGACGGCCTGAAAGCGTCCCTTTCCGATTGGCGCCGCGTTGGTGAAATCACGATCGCGGGCGTACCACGCCCGTGGGTCAGCTATCCCGGAACCTTCGCCAAGGGCGGGCTCGACGAGGGCACCGCGTTCCTGATCGAGCATCTGCCCACGCCTCGCGCGGAATCACGGATACTCGATTTCGCAGCGGGCACAGGCGTGCTCTCAGCCGCCCTTTCGAGCCTCGCGAACGGTCTCGACATCGATATGATCGAGGCGGATGCGTTGGCGCTCTCGGCCGCCGCCGACAATGCAGCTGGTGCGCGGAGTCTTCTCGGTGCGGACCTCTCGACAGCCGGCGACGCGCGCTATGATCTCATCGTGTCCAACCCGCCGATCCACGATGGCATCGCCGAGAGCCGGCACGTACTCGAGCGGCTGATCGCCGAAGCCCCGAGGCATCTTCGGCCGGGCGGGCGGCTCGTCCTGGTCGTCCAGCGCCGGGTGGCGGTGATGCCTTTGCTCAGTGCCGCATTTGCGGATGCTCGTCTCGTCGCCGAGAACGGACGCTTTACGGTCGCGATGGGAGAGGGGACGCCACGAGATCGCTCGCCGCCTCCCGGACGAGGCGCTTCCCCGCGGCGCGCGGCCGAGCTTCGCGATCCGACGCGGCGGCAAGGCCCGAAAAACGATAGTGGCCGGTAATTCTGTCAACGAATAGCGCGTCCTCGAGTTCCGGCCCCCACCCGCGGTTGTGCACGATCATCGGCCGTCCAGAGGGGGCGATCTGGTCCGTCACGATTGCGATATGCGCAGTCGAGACGCGGTTCTGAGGCCGATGGTACGTCACGATGTCACCTGGTTGATAATCCTCCGCCAGATCCGAGATGGGCAACGTCTGCCCGTACCTACCGAGGAAATGACGGATGACCTCGACGCGGCGATGATCGATGTTGCGGTCACCACGCCCACTGCGCGTTTCCTGCACGAGCGCCTGCAGGTCGATGCCGAGCGAACGATACGCACGAACCACGACGTCGGTACACACCCCGAATAGCGACGGCACGTCGCCCATGGGATATCCGATGCGCAGATATTTGGGGTTGTAGATGACGAACTGTCCGAGTTGACTGCGCGCGGCATTCGACAGGGCGAACCCGAAGTCCACGGCGTTCCTCGGTACCGCAACAGGCGGGCGAGTCATCGCTTCGGGCTCCAGGATCTCAGGTCCCGCGCGGCAGACTGGCGGGGCGGCGGGTAGATCGAACAGCGCCAGTGCCGGCAGCGGCGGCGGTGGCGGGTCGATCAGCAACGCCAGACCCGGCAGTGGAGGCGGTGACGGGTCGATCAGCAACGCCAGACCCGGCAGCGGAGGCGGCGGCGCCTCGATCAGCAACGCCAGACCCGGCAGCGGAGGCGGCGGCGCCTCGATCAGCAACGCCAGACCCGGCAGTGGAGGCGGCGGCGCCTCGATCAGCAACGCCAGACCCGGCAGCGGAGGCGGCGGCGCCTCGATCAGCAACGCCAGACCCGGCAGCGGAGGCGGCGGCGCCTCGATCAGCAACGTCAGACCCGGCAGCG
>JAESFX010000006.1_pt1 | contig 141681 bp, 137 predicted proteins | sample 9269501 | NCBI WGS metagenome assembly JAESFX01 (sample SAMN14515570, study PRJNA621655) | algae metagenome | isolation source: Desmonostoc geniculatum HA4340-LM1 and co-occurring heterotrophs from cave... | place: USA: Maniniholo cave, Kauai, Hawaii | collected 2009-07-28
GAGATGTCCTCGGAGATGGCGCGCGATAGGAGCCCGCTCTGGCTCGACGGATCGAGCGCAGCGAAGGGCGCCACGGCGACGACCGGCTCGTTGGATGTGGCCGCGACCGGCTGATGGCTGAACGGCACTAGGCTGGCCAACGCCAAGCAGACAAGGAGGGCGACAGTGGCCGCGCCCGCGAGGACGGTCGGCCGACTGGTGAGCTCTAACCATGGGGCAGCGCGTAGACGTGCTGTCGCATGGGAAGTCCGAATCTTTTGCGGCGGCCAAACCGGGTCTTGCGGGGTGGCAGATGCTGGCGGGCTGGACCCGGGTATTGAAGGGGTCGGCGCTTCGGCCATCGGGGCCACCAGCATGTAGCCACGCCTCGGCACTGTCTTGACGAGACGCTGGGCGCGATCATCAAGTGCGGCGCGAATGTCACTGATGCAACGAGTGAGCGAGTCGTCCGTGACCACGACGTCGGGCCAGACGGACTGCATCAAATCGCCCTTGCTGACCAGCTGACCAGCGTTCGCTGCAAGACAGGCGAGGACGTCAAAACTTTTGGGACGCACGTCAACCCGTTGGCCTTCGCGGAACAACTCCCGACGGCTCGGATCGATCGTAAAGCCCTGAAATGAATACGCAGTTTCTAGACTATCACGCATAGCCTGGGCCCGCTGAAAGCCTTGATATCAATATCTTTCAGCCAATTTCAGCGGACTGGCAAGCCGCCTTTCAGGCGTTCTCAGGACTTCTATCGAACCCCCGGCTCTCCTCCGGTCGACGAACCGCTGTGGAGGCCTCCGGATGCCCGATAAGGTTGGAACGAGAGTTCCGTCTCGGCTTGTGACGATGCTCGCTGGTGTCGTCCTGCTCTCACCGCCCGTTCGTGCTGAGGTTGTTCGCGGACAGATCGTCTCTATCGATGAGCTTTTGAATTTGGTCTGGATGAAGGGTGAGTACTGCCAATCCCAGCGGATGTGTGAAGGCGCTCTCTATGGCGGCGTCCGCCTGGCGCTGCGGAAAGATCGTGTGATTACCCTGGACCGCCTTGTCCTGCTTCATCCCGAGACCACAGACTGCAGGACCGGCGAAGCCTATTGGGCACTCACGACGATGGCTGAGGCCTTCTCTCCCGAGCGGTCTTTAGCCATCGAGAAACACCCCTATGCAGAAATCCAGTTCGGCCCGTTGGAGGCCACGCCCATCGATCTGACGGCGGCTACGGACAAGTCCATGGGGTTTGCGGCAGACGGCCCAGCCTACATCGGATCGATGGAGCTGACCGTCACGTTCGACAAACCCTTTCCCGAGGATGCCCACGCCAAGTCCTTCTGCGCGGAGAACATCGTGGGCACCAACCTGATCTCCACGAAAGCGTTGAGATTTGGACCAATGCCACAGCCGTCCATTGAACGCCGCCGAGAGGTCGCGAAACGCGCGGACGCTCGTTGAACTGCAGAGTGCATTGAATACATAGTATGAGCACCCGAGCCCGACTTTCCGCGGTCGCGACCTCCGGCAGTCTCGCCTGTACATGCTCACCATCGTGGCGTGAGCATAATTGCGCCGCTGGCAGATGCGCACTGAGGCATCGGTGAGCGCGGCGCCGATCAAGGATCGATAGGCGGAGCGTTCGGATATCCAACATGAGGTTAGATGCTTAGGCTCCGCCAGCGTCGTTTTGTTTCCCCGATCTTCGGCTTCGGTCATCGCCCGACGTTGCGGGGCACACCGTGCTCACTACAGCGTCCGGCCCAATTGCCACACACGTGTTGAGCACCAGCACGAGGACCGTTTTGGGTCAAACTACCGATCCGGCGAGCGAGCGCCGACAGACGCGATAGGGCCGGAAGCGGTCGCCAGACACCGGATTCCACCTCTCGCGTGATGCACTGCAGCGATTTTCGTGATGTTGGCCACCGACTCGGCGTGCCCGGAAAGCTCGCGCGTCGACCGGTCGACGCGACGGGCTATAAGGGGGCTTGGGCCGTGGCGGAGTTTAGACGGACAGCGGACGCAGGGTCTTGCCGCTGAGATCATCCGCAACGAATGAGAGCGAGAGCGGCTTCCTCTGCGGCGGTGCAGTAGTTCCTGTCTCCGTGGATGACGGACAACGCGATCACACCCTCAGAAAGTATCCAGATTTGTTGTCCATGTTTCTCGGCATCATGAAGACCAGCTTTATTGAGGACCTCCACGAGATGCCTTTCCAACAGCTTCTTGTGCATACTTGAGATCCGGCGCGCGGGATGCCCCGGCAAATCGGCAAGCTCCATGGCGAGCCGCGTGAAACCTGAGCCGGCAAATCTCGGCTTAGACGACCACTTCCGTAGCTCTCGGAAGAAGCTACGCACGATGTCCTCCGGGTTCCCACTGAGTTTGCGCCCAAAGGTTTGGAATGAAGCGAACGCCATCGTGTGCTGGGTCTCAAGTACGGCTTCCAGCAATGCGTCCTTGCTCTTGAAGTGGCTGTAGAGCGTGCGCTTGGTGATGTCGGCAGCCGCCGAAATCTCGTCGACGTTGACGCGCGTATAACCGCGCTCGCGGAAGAGAATGTAGGCCGCATCCATGATCCGTGTGCGCGTTCGATCTCTCGTCCGAGACATTGAGCGCTCTCCGAAAAAGTATACTGCTTAGTGAGTGTACCCGTGCGGATCGCGGCGCGATAGTCGGCCGCGTTCGTTCCCGCAAAGGTGCTCCCATGACCTCGTCTCAGAGCCGCCCGTCCAAATCGTCTCTCGATTCAGCCCTGTCAGACTTGGCGGCTTTGATGGGCAATCGCCTCGTGACCTCCGAAGCTGTGCGCGCCCAGCACGGCAACATCACCACATGGTCTGTCGACGGAATCCCCGACGGTGTGATCTTCCCCCAGTCAGCCGAGGACGTACAGGGCGCGATGCGCGTCTGTGCGTGCCACGGCGTGCCAGTGATCCCGTTCGGCGCTGGATCATCGCTCGAAGGTCACCTCAATGCACCGCTCGGCGGAATATCCTTCGACATGCGAGACATGAACCGCATCATCGCCGTCCATGCCGAGGACGCGGACTGTGTGGTCGAGCCAGGCGTGACGCGCAGCCTGTTGAACGAGCACTTGCGGGATCAGGGTCTGTTCTTCCCGATCGATCCAGGCGCGGACGCGCATCTCGGCGGCATGGCCGCGACGCGCGCTTCGGGCACCACGGCTGTGCGATACGGCACCATGAAAGACGCTGTGCTCGCCATGAAGGTCGTGCTGCCGTCAGGTGAGGTGCTTACGACGTCGCGGCGGGCGCGGAAGTCCTCGGCCGGCTATGATCTGACACGCCTGTTCGTCGGCTCGGAAGGCACACTTGGTATCATCACCGAGTTGACGCTGCGACTTTGGCCGATTCCTGAGTCTATCGCCGGTGGCGTCTGCAGCTTTCCGACCACCGAGGCCGCGTGCGGCGCGGCGATAATGGCAATCCAGTCGGGCATTCCGCTCGCGCGCGTCGAACTCGTCGACGAGCAGCAGATCGCAATCTGCAACGCGTATTCGAAGTTGGCCCTACCGGAGCGGCCAACGTTGTTCCTCGAATTCCACGGCAGCGAAGGCTCGGTCCGGGAACAATCGGAGCGGTTCGGCGAGATCGTCGCCGAGTTTGGCGGCAGCGCATTCGAGTGGAGCGCCAAGGCCGAAGACCGGACCCGCTTATGGAAGGCGCGTCACGACATGTTCTGGGCCGACAAGGCATACCGGCCCAACTCACAGGTCGTCGTCACCGACGTGTGTGTCCCGATCTCGCGCCTCGCCGAATGCGTCGTCGAGACTCAGAAGGACATCAAGGAAAGTCAGTTGATCGCGCCCTTGTTCGGGCACGTGGGCGACGGCAACTTCCACACCGTCGTCTCTGTGAAGATGGATGACGCTGATGAGGTCGCACGCGCCAAGGCGTTTGTCGGCCGCCTCGCCGACCGCGCGCTCGCGATGGAAGGTACCTGCACTGGCGAGCACGGTGTCGGCGACGGCAAGAAGAAATATCTGGTCTACGAGCTAGGCGCTCCTGCCGTTGATCTATTCGGTGCCATCAAGAAGGCAGTCGACCCACACAATCTTATGAATCCAGGGAAGATCGTGTGACACGATGAAGGTTAGAGCAGACAAGTCTTGATGTCGGCGGCGGCGCTCGCATCATTTCAGCTCCGAGTCATTTGCGTCGGCCCCAATGGGTTGATCGACGTAGTGCAGAGTTAGCGGGAGTCGAGGCTCGTATGCGTCAGTGCCGTGACCGAGAGGAACGAGCGGCGGGCGTCCCTGACGTCTGCCCGACCATAGCTCCGTTATCCCGTCGGCCGCCAAACCGTCTGGGTCGCCGCATAAAGCGCTTCTTGCCGCGACGGTCCTCCGAACAGTTCACAACGCGGCTGTTTCCGTGTGCCATGACCGTGGCTTGGCGAACGCGGATCATCGCTCGCCGGGCTGGCTGAAATTGCTTGCTATCCAGGCGGTGGCGCTGGCGCGGGTCAATTTGTAGGAGGGCGCCACCCGCACCTGCCCGAGGACCTCGCCGGCACTATCACGCGCTGAAAGCTGGCCGTGAGGGTTGTCGTCATCCGGAACAATGTCGAGGCTCACCACAACAGATGCTGAGCGAGATGCAAACGGCCCATCCGAATCCTGACGGATCTCGATGCTCTGATGCAGCTGCGCGTGTCGTTGTTGCTCGTGGCGGCGGACATACTCGGTGGCCGTCTTGACCAGCGTGATGAAGGCTTGGCTGTCCAGGGGTTTCGGGTTCCTCTTATCTCGCCCCATTGTCCACGGTCCGATCAATGCCGGCTCAGGCTCGCCATCCTTGATCATGGCGACGGCCCAGCCGTCATCATCCTCGTTCTTGATCACTTGCGCCGTCCAACCGTCATCGGCCCAAAGCGTCGGTTCATGGATGGGGATTTGGGTCATGCACGAGGGTCCGTCCTGAAGAGGCCGCCATAGAGGGAAACTTCACCTATACAGCCGTACAGCGCTTTTTGCCCCGCGCAAGTCGAGGGCGTGCACCGGAAGCTCGCCTTGCAGATTAAAGGGATGCGCTGCGATCGGCTTCGTCACAGCCAACTGGCAACGCGCAACCTCGCTGATTCGTCTCCCGCCAAGGCAGCACCTTGGCTGCCGCAAAGGCGCTCGGAGTCAACCAATCGACTGTCCTCCGCTGTTTACGGGAACTGGAAGGAGCGCTCGGGTGCTCGGCCATAGAGCGACATTCGACAGGTTACCGTGAACAACTTTAGTCCGTAATTGGATCTTGATCGCTGAACAGCTCGGTTCTGCGCGCGACTTTGCGTCAGCGGCCGGCCTGAAGCTGAGCATTCGATGGCTGCCAAGCAGCACAGCGTCACCGATGAGATCGGCGACGAGCGGCGTCCTAGTATGAAGCGTATGCAGTCAGAACTCGTAGGCTGTCGGCTCAAAGCCGGTCTCCATCACCAATTCTCCACGAAATCTGCAAAACGTCTGCGGGCCGCATGCAAGCATTGCGGGGGACGGACCCATACTCTGCGCGAGGTAGAAGCCAAGCCCCAAAAAGCAAGAAGATGTTCTGGAGGAGTTGCGAATGTTATATCCCGCCCCAAATTTCGGGTCGAAGGCTATGGACCGTGCCCAGGTCGTCGCTCTGCATTGCTCAGGCTCTGGCAGGCGTCAGTGGCGAGCCCTCGCCGAAGCGCTCGACGACCGATGCGACCTCTTCATCCCCGAGCATTACGGCTCGGACGATGCCGGGCCCTGGATGGGCGAACGAGCCTTCACACTTGCCGATGAGGCGGCACGCTCGATCGCGCTGATCGACGAAATCGCCGGCAGGGTTCATCTGGTTGGTCATTCTTACGGGGGCGCGCTAGCGCTGCATATTGCGCTCTCTCGCCCTCACCGTATCGCCAGCATGAGCCTATATGAGCCGTCGGCCTTTCACTTGCTGGCGGCGTTCGGAGATAGGTTCGAAGCCGCGTTTGCGGAGATTTCCGCTATCGCTCGAAGAACCGCGCGGGGCGTCGTGACGGGCAACTTCCGTGGCGCCTCTGCAGACTTTGTCGACTACTGGGGAGGCGTCGGGGCTTGGGACAGCCTGCGCCCTGCGGTTCGCGACGCGTTGATCCGCTGGGTTCCGAAAGCGCCGCTGGAGTTCCACGCTCTCATGAGCGAGGCGACCCCGCTCGAAGCCTACGCGGCTCTGACATTTCCAGTTCTCATCATGCGGGGTGAGTACGCGCCCCGCCCGACGCGCGACGCAGCAGAGATCCTCGGGAGCGTGCTGCAGGATGGCCGGCTCACGGTCGTCCTGGGCGCCGGCCATATGGGACCGCTGACGCATGCTGCGCAAGTTGCCGCCCACCTAGCGGCACACATCGAGACCGTCGATGCGGAGTCGCGATCGGGATTGGAGCCGGCAGCCGCTTGAGGCGGCGGTGGGCAGGTGTCGGGACCTGATCTCCGAATCCGCTGTCCGACAGCGCATCTCGCGCCGCGCTTTCTGATCGCCCAGCGACAGAAGAGTGCCCCATGCCGGCTGCTCGTGATTTTGCACGAAAAGAAAACGGAATGACCAATGACCAGCACGAACACAATTAAGTGGAAAAGCCACATAGCGATGAGGCGGGCAATCGTCCTCGCAAAAGTTTCAGCCGTCGCAGTCGGCGTGGTCGCTTTGCAGATCGCCCTCGTAAACGTTCCCCACGAGACGGCGCGGTCTTCCGCAGGCGAGGGGCAGCGAACGCGGATGGCGGATGTGCCGTTGCGGGTCCAGTCCAACACGCTGAATCCAACTGCAGCCAACCATTTTTTCGCGACCATTCGAGATCCACGACCGATGCCCCGCACAGCGTCGCATCGGATGGATACGGCCACAACTTCACGGCCGTAACTACCGACGTCGAAAAACCCGAGCAACAACCGTCAAAACAAGGAGACGATCCCATGACCATGTCAGCGAACACAGCAAGCACAGCCAAGGTGAACAACGGCGTCAATGTGACGGCGCTTCTCGGCGCACGCGAGGCGCTGGAGAAGGCGCCCGAAGCGGCCAACTTCAAGTGGCGGGCGAGCTGCCAGTGGCTGAACGGTACGCACAGCCGCTCCACGATCGGCAACTTCTTCGGGCTGGGTGCGGAGCAGCCCCGCACCAAAGTGTTCGCCGTCGAGGCGGACCATCCGAAGGTCTTTGCCGCGGAGGACAATGCGCCGACACCCGTCGAACTCGTTCTGACAGGCCTCGCCAGTTGCCTCACGGCAGGCGTGGCGGCGGTGGCTCAGCGGCGCGGCATCCAGCTCCACTCCGTCAAGGCCACGCTCGAGGCCGATATGGACCTGCAGGGCATCCTCGGCATCGACGACGAAGTGCGGAACGGCTTCAGCGCCATCCGCGTCCACTTCGAGATCGATGCCGACGCGAACGCGGATGACATCAAAGCGCTAGTCGCCCAGTCGCAGAAGCGGTCCGCCGTCTTCGACATTGTCACCAATCCCACCAGCGTGCTCGTCACCGTCAATTGACGGCGGCGGTTCAACTGCGGAGCGAGTGTCGTGAGACATGTAACGACCGTCATCATCGGCGCCGGCCAAGCGGGGCTTGCCATGAGCCGGCATCTTTCTGCGCGTTCGATCGACCACGTGGTCTTCGAGCGTGGCGAGGTTGCCAACTCATGGCGCACCGAGCGGTGGGACTCACTTCGCCTTCTCACACCGAATTGGCAAAGCCGGCTTCCCGGGTTTGCCTACGACGGCGCCGACCCAGACGCCTTCATGACGATGGCCGACATCGCCGGGTATCTCCAACGGTACGCAGATCTATCCGCTGCGCCCGTCGTGACCGGCGCACGCGTCACCCGCGTTCGGCCACTGGATGGAGGCTACGAGATCGCTACCGCCCGTGGCCCTTGGCGGTGTCGTATGCTGGTGATCGCGAGCGGCGCTTGCAACGTCGCTTCGATCCCGCGGGCCAGCGCGGCCCTGCCGAGCGGAGTGAGGAGCCTCACGCCCTTGCAGTACCGCCGACCCGAGCATCTCGCCGACGGGGCCGTCATGATCGTCGGGGCGTCGGCGAGCGGCGTCCAGCTCGCGCGCGAGATCCGGGCCTCTGGCCGCCGTGTCATCCTTTGCGTCGGCGAGCACGTCCGTCTGCCGCGTCTCTACCGTGGGCGAGACATCCTCTGGTGGATGGATGCGACAGGCGCCATGGACGTTCGCTACGATGCCGTCGATGACATCGGCCGGGCGCGACGCTTGCCGTCGATGCAATTGGTCGGCACGCCTGAACGCGCCACCCTGGACCTCAATGCGTTACGTCGGGCCGGGGTTGAAATCGTGGGCCGGCTGGTCGGGCTGCGCGACGGCGTGGTGCAGTTCTCGGGGTCGCTCGCAAATCTGGGCCAGCTTGCGGATCTCAAGATGAACCGGCTTTTGGCAGGCATCGACCAATGGATTGACGCCACGGGAACGGCCGAGCGCGCGGCGCCGAAGCACCGGTTCGAGCCGACGCAAGTCCCAGACAAGACCAGACTCAGCCTCGACCTCATCGGTGACCGCGTCCAAACCGTCATCTGGGCGACGGGATACCGACCGGACTATTCCTGGCTCGAAGTCCCCGTGCTCGACGGCAAAGGACGCATTCTCCACGACGGGGGCATCGCGGCGGCACCCGGGATGTACGTCCTCGGCTTGCCCTTCATGCGCCGCCGCAAGTCCTCCTTCATAGATGGAGTGGGCGACGACGCCGCCGATCTGGCTGCGCATATGAATGATCGCCTCGCGCGGGCGGCCGCATAAAGGAAAACAGACATGTATTCGATCCAAAGCCGTACTATGACGCGGTCGTGGTCGGCGCGCGGTGTGCGGGAGCGGCGACAGCCCTTCTCCTGGCGAAATCAGGGGCCAGGGTGCTGATGATTGACCGACAGGCCTACGGCTCCGACACGCTTTCTACGCATGCCTTGATGCGCGGGGCCGTGATGCAGCTTTCTCGGTGGGGGCTCATTCCCGGCATCGTAGGCAACGGCACACCGCCGATACAGTCGACGACGTTTCACTACTTCGGCGACCCGGTCTCTGTTGCGATCAAGCCCGAGCAGGGGCGTGGATTGTCTCATTGCGCCACGCCGAACGGTGCTCGATCGACTGCTCGTCGATGCGGCGCGCGCCGCCGGCGTCGAGGTCCATCACGGCACGGCCTTTTCGGAACTGCAGCTCGGGCCGCGTGGTCAGGCCATCGGCGCTTCGCTTCTGGGCTCGTCGGGCGCGATCAAGAGTGTGCGTGCAGGCATCATCATCGGAGCCGACGGCCGGCAGTCGACCGTTGCCAGGCTCGCCGGAGCAGCAACCACGTTCGAAGGCACCAACGCCTCCGGAATAGCATTCGGCTATTTCGAGACCCTGCCCCACGCGGGCTTCCACTGGTACTTCGCGGATCATGTCGCTGCAGGGGTGATCCCGACCAACGCCGGTCATTGCGTGTTCGCCGCTGTGCCGGCTGCCAAGTTTGGCTCGGCATTTCGCGGCGACTTGATGGGCGGGTTTTTGCGCATCCTGGAAGAGAATTCTTCCGAACTGCGAGCCGAAATGGAGCTGGGGACGTTGGACGGCCGCTTGCGGGCGTTCGGTGGCGTCCCCGGTCATTTGCGGCAATGCCACGGGCCGGGTTGGGCGCTCGTCGGTGATGCCGGCTACTTCAAGGATCCCCTGACCGCGCATGGGATCACGGACGCGTTGCGAGACGCAGAACTGCTCGCGCGGGCGATAGCGACAGGCACGATGTCCGCGCTCGCAACCTACCAGCAGGAGCGGGACGAGCTCTCGCTCCCATTCCTGCGGCTCACCGATGCGATCGCCTCGCTCGATTGGGGCCTCGACGAGATCAAGCAGCTTCACGCCCGCTTGAGCGATCTCATGAAGGCAGAGGTTCGTCACCTTGCGAGCTTGCCGACCCATTCACCCCTTGCAGCTTAGGAGAAGGTCTCATGTCGAAAGAGTCTCCCTGGAACGCGACTCGCGCAGGCCGCCCGGCCGTCGGCGCCCATGCAGAACTCAGCCGGACGACCACGATGCGTGACGTCGAGATGTTCACCGAAATGACCGGTGACCGGAACCCTATTCACTACGATGAAGAGTTGGCGGCGAAAACGCCGTTCGGCGGCCTCATCGTCCAGGGGGGCATCACGACCGGTCTTCTGAATGCCGTCGTCGCCGAACGCCTTCCGGGGCCCGGAACCGTCTTCCTCGAGACGAACTGGCGTTTCCTCAAGGCTGTGCGCGTTGGCGAGACAATTATCGCGAGCGTTAAGGTCGAGCATGTCCGGGATGATAAGCCGATCTGCTGGCTGGAAACCATTGTTCGAAACGCGGACGGAGAAACATGCGTGGTTGGTACTGCTGCGACATATACCATGCCGCTGCGTCAGCGAGTTTGGCGGGAGATTGAGTGGCGGATGGCGACGTTCTCCATGCAGCAGACCGGTCAACTGCAGATGAGAGCGATCTACGATGCGCGAATCTCGATGCTGCGCGCGTTCAAATCGCCAGCAGAAGACGTCCAGCAAGCCGAAACCGAGCGCAACGGGGCTTTGGCAAAGTTCAATACAGCCGACGCCAACATCTCGGACTATCTCCAAGCCAAACAGCCGATCGAGGACTCCCTCCAGTATGTTGCCATCGGCTCTCTACTCGCCGGGTTCGGGCGGGCGATGGAAATGATGGCAGGAAGGCGGGTGGGGTAGTTATTCTCAAATGAGGCCGTTGCGCCCGCCCCTGCCAACTGATGCTAATACTTTTTCGACGACTGCAGCGTGCTCATCGACTCGAGGTCGATCAGCATTTTGAGGAATTCGGCCAGGTCGGGCTCCTCGACCACCTCCGGTGCATCCTGTTGCGAAACCCACCGCCGCTGACGGTTTCGTGTCTCTCGCCAAAGGCGGCGCTGGCGAGTGACCTTCAGCTCATAAACGGTCACTTCAACTGGCACGCTTTGGATTAAATCGCTTGAGGTACGTGAACGACCGGAGAGGCTTCGGATCGATGACCGCCCTCCACCCGGGCTTCTTCCAGTGACTCGCGTTCCTCCGCTTTTTGAGGGCGAACCCCCTTCGGCACCCGGCCCTTGGGTATGACCAGCGATGTGTCTCGCGCGTAGTGACTAGCAATGCTTCCAGCGTGCCATCTGACGGGACCGAACTGGCACCAAGCAGTTCGTGGAGCGCGCGGCAAGCCTCGATCGAGCCGACGCCAGCCTCGTACCCGCACGTTAGCGTGTGGATGGACATATGCATCAAACCCACGGCACTCCCGCCTAAAAGGCTGGCGGGCGAGTCGTGCGAACCGTCAATCCAAGCATCCGCGCATAAGAGGCAGAATGCCGCAAATAGGACTTACGAAAGTCTCAAGTTGTTCTCATTTTTGCGCCAGTAATAGTAAACGGGGGATCGTTCTATGTTGCAACAAGTCACGTTCTCAATGTTGTCCGGCAAGGTGCTCCAATGCCTTCAAACCGAGAGCTCAACCGTCGCAACTTCCTAAAGCTGGGCGTAGTCGGCGGCGCAGCCGCCAACCATATCTGGGGTTCTGCTGGCGCGCATGCGCGCGATCAATTGGACCGAGCCATGAACCTCGGTGCAGACGGCGAGGCGTCAGCTTCATTCGGCCGTCCCCAAAACGCAGTTTTGTTCTGGAATGACGTCGCGTTGCAGCTCGTGGGACTGGATCATTCGATTGACGCTCGGGACGCTCGGGCTCCCGGACCATGCGCAACCGCCCGTGCACTGGGGCTGGTTCACATCGTAATGGCAGACGCTGTCGCTGCAGTTTATCCTACCGATTATCTTGGCCTCTTCGTGCGGGACAGGATCGTCCACCCGGCCGAGCCGGATGCCTTCGTCGCGGGTGCCGCAGCCTGGATCCTCGAGTACATTTTCAGCTCCCCGGCGCATGCTCATTTGATTGGTCAACAAAGATTGCGCTTCCTCAGCCGTTTCGAACCTGAGGCCTTGAAGTCTTGGGAATCTGGGCTGGCTTTTGCACGCAATGATGCGTTTACCAAGCACTGGGACTGGCTAGCCGTTCGTAGCGCCATTCTGACGCGACCCACAACCTATGTGCCTGAGCCTCGCGGTCACTCCGTGGACCCGTTCAACGTCGACCAAGGCTTCTATGGGGTCGGGTGGGGTCAGTTTCAGCCCCTGGATCCGAGTTTCGGAGATCCGGCGCACTTCGTCCCCGGCCCGCCACCCGACGAGGGAGACAGTGAGTACCGTAACGATTACGCCGAGGTGCGCGAGATCGGCGCTTATCGCCCCGACCGGGTCACTGAAGCGCAGATCCGATCGGGTTTGTTCTGGGCATATGACGGCGCTCGCCTTATCGGCGCGGCGCCGCGCCTCTTCAATCAGATCGTTCGGCAAATACTGCTTGACGATGAGATGTCGGTCACGGAGACGGCGCGATGTTTGGCCCTCTGCAATCTTGCCATGGCTGACGGCAGCATCGTTGCCTGGGAAGCTAAGTATCGTTACGCCGTTTGGCGCCCAGTCGTGGCGATCAGGCAGCTCGAACCAGCCTGGGAATGGCGTCCCTACGGATCACCACGCAGCAACCCCACTCAGTTCGCACTTGGCCCCGACACCCAGCTGCGAGCGACGGCCCAGAGTTTTATGGGTGCCACCGCCAGTGGCGGGCTTCCCCCGCCGAAAAGCTTGGCTCTCGCGTATCGCCTCGCGGCTTTCACGCCGAATTTCCCGGCCTATCCTTCCGGTCATGCAACAATGGGCACCGCCTGTCTGGCGACTTTAAGGTACGTTCGCGGCGAACGCGCAAAGACGCGAGCGCATCCCAATCGGGTCAATCCAAGGATTGATTTCGTCTCAGACGAGTTGAACGGCGTCACAATAGACAACTTCGTCAACCGTCCGCGTCCATATCTGCCGCAGCACTTTACAACTATCGACGAGATGATTCAGGATAACTTGCGCAGTCGGGTCCATCTTGGCGTGCACTGGAGCTTCGACGGAACGCACGGGGCCTCTTCAGGCGTCCGCATCGCGGAGCGCATTTACAGCAACGCCTATCGGCGCGTTCGTAATTTACGTCCCCTGGCTGAAGCAACCGGCAGAAGGCGGCGCTGATTTCCGCCCCATACCGCCGTTTGGAGAATCGGCGCAGAAAGCCTCACCGATGACCGTCGGCTGTCAGCGCAATCGCGATCTTCGACAGCACTTCGTCCTATCAGAATGCTTGCCTGCTCGGGATAGCCATTTTCGCTGGTAGCACAACCTGCGGACCGCGGCGGTGCGCCACCGTCATTAGGCTTCCCCGATCGCCAACCTATGCGGTCCCCGACCGACGACGCCATGCAATTCTCGTAGAGGAGCCGCCGACAGCTTCGGACAAAAGCACCTCGTCGGGCAACGACGTCGCTGTTCTCCCTTTACGCCCGGCGACCATGAATCAAACTCACGAACCTGGGTCGGATCTTCCGTTACACCGTCGCAGTAGGGTCGGTATGGAATAGGGGCAATGTCGATGAGTTTTCCGAAATGAGGCACATCTTCCGGTTCGGACGAGTTCTCAATATGAGGTCGCCGCGCTCCCCTCGATGATTCCCGTCATCCGACCGGTCGGTTAATGCGTTCCGGTGTAGCTTCCACCCGACTCGATCGAGCAGATCGACGTACTCGGTCTGGGTCCTCTCTTTGCCGGTCCCCTGCCGATTCATGACACAAAAGCTCGTCCCCGCTGTCGTTCCGGCAATAGGTAACGGCCGCATTGCCGGCACGGAGCTGCACCTGCTCTCCGGGAGAGTGCAATCTACTGTTTGGAGCGCACGGCTGGGAGCTCGGCCCAACGGCCAGCCACCTACGCCCGTCGCCTAATTTCGATTGCCGAGTCTCGTTCGGCGAATCCCCATTGTGAGTGTGGGGTCACCGCGACCCGCTTCAGGTCAGCGAAAGAGTAGGGCGGTTGCGGAGCGTGACGCTGCCGAGTGCGCACGAAAAGAAGATTCGTTGGACCCAGCCATAGAGATTGGAACGCCTGTTGCACCACAAGTGTTAGCCCAGATCGTCGTAAGGGGCTGAACCAACCATGACCTCCTTCCCAATCATCTCCGTTCTCTGTCTGGTCATCGCCGCGCAGTTGGCGACGTCAGCGCATGCCCAGCAAGAAAGCTTAGCCCAAGGCCCTCCTCAATCTGAGGAACGCCCCCCCATACGAGAGCGAGATCAGCGCGGCGCAGAAGGGGAGCAACCCGGGCGGGCCGAGCGCGAAAAACAGCGGCCGGGTGAGGAACAGCGGGGCCGCGCCGAGCGGGAGAAGCAACAGGCCGGCGAGCGCGACGAGCAGCAGCGGGCCCAGGAGGATCAGCGCGGCGGCGCCGAGCGCGAGAAGCAGCAGGCCGGTGAACGCGACAAGCAGCAGCTGCGGGTCCAGGAGGAGCAGCGGGGCCGCGCCGAGCGCGAGAAACAGCAGGCCGGTGAACGCGACAAGCAGCAGCGGGCCCAGGAGGAACAGAGGGGCGGCGCCGAGCGCGAGAAGCAACAGGCTGGCGAGCGCGACAAGCAGCAGCAGCGGGTCCAGGAGGAGCAGCGCGGCGGCGCCGACCGCGAGAAGCAGCAAGCGGGTGACCGCGACAAGCAGCAGCGGGCCCTGGAGGAGCAGCGCGGTCGGGCCGAGCGCGAGAAACAGCAGTCCGGCGAGCGCGACAAGCAGCAGCAGCGGGTCCAGGAGGAGCAGCGGGACCGCGCCGAGCGCGAGAAACAGCAGGCCGGCGAACGCGACAAGCAGCAACGGGGCCAGGAGGAGCAGCGGGGCCGCGCCGAGCGCGAGAAACAGCAGTCCGGCGAGCGCGACAAGCAGCAGCAGCGGGTCCAGGAGGAGCAGCGCGACCGCGCGGAGCGCGAGAAGCAGCAGGCCGGGGAGCGAGATAAGCAGCAGCGGACCCAGGAGGAGCAGCGCGACCGCGCCGAGCGCGAGAAGCAGCAAGCCGGTGAACGCGACAAGCAGCAGCGGGCTCGGGAGGAGCAGGGGGGCCGAGCCGACCGCGAGAAGCAGCAGGCCGGTGAGCGCGAGAAGCAGCAGCGGCCCAGTGAGGAGCAGCGGGGCCGCGCTGACGGGGCCTCCCCCCAGGCAGCACCGCCTCGTGATCGGGCAGCGCGGGCCGCTGAAGAGCAGATCGAGCGGGACCGCGCCCGTCTTGAGGATCAGCGCAGGCGCCAGCGGGATGAGCGAGCGCGGTTCACTAAGGAACGTGATGAGAGCGGAAAGCAGGCGGGCAATGAACGTCTGCGCGAGCGGGAGCAACAATTGCGCGAACAAGAGGAACATCTGGAATCGCTCGAGAATCGCCTACGGACTCGTGAGAGCGAACTCCGCGACCGCCGTGCGCGCGGGGATAGGCCCGGAAGCGACGTGCGTCGATTGGAAGATGTGCAGCGCGGCCGTCGTGAGCGCGTTGAGGATGGCGGCCTCAGAGTCATCGAGGAGCCCGACAAGCGGGTGATTGTGCACGACGGCGGCCGCTCGTTCATTCGTCATGATGCGATAGAGCGCTTCAGGCGTCTTGGTCACGACCTTCGGACGGACCGCCGTCCCGACGGCACGGTCATAACTATCGACCGGCGACCCAACGGTGTCGAGGTCGTAACCGAGCAGACTGCCGACGGTCAGCTTCTTAGGCGTTACCGGCGTGATCGAGGCCGTGAGATCGTGTTGATCGACAACCGTCAATTCTATGCCGCTCACGGCGGACGTGGGCGGCGTTACAGTCCATCCGATTTCGTCGTCGACATCCCTGAGCCGCGAATTGATCGTGCACGTCATATCGTGGAGTACAGCGGGGCATCAGAGGACGAGATCTACGATACCCTGGTTGCTCCTCCCGTAGAGCCCTTGCGGCGCAACTACTCGCTGGATCAGGTAAAGTACACGCAGCATCTGCGGCAATATATGAGGCGAATTGATCTCGACGAGATCAATTTTGAATTTGGCTCTTGGGAGCTCGATCAAGCGGCCTACCAGAGCCTCGAGCGCGTAGCGCATGCGATGGAACGTGTGATCACCCGCAAACCCAATGAGATCTTTCTCATAGAGGGACATACAGACGCGGTCGGCTCAGAGGAGGATAACCTCACCCTTTCAGACCGGCGCGCCGAAGCGGTCGCGGTTGCCTTGACCGAGACTTTCGGGTTGGCGTCCGAGAACCTTACGACGCAAGGGTATGGCGAGCAGTATCTGAAGGTGAACACGGAACAGCCAGAACGGGTCAACCGGCGCGTGGCGATCCGGCGCATCACCCCGCTGATCTCGCAAAAGGACTAGCTATAGACCCTCGCATCGGAACGAGTCGGCCAGGGCGTCCCCCGACCGACCGCCCAATGGTAATCTGAATAGCGGCGGCCCCACTTAATTTTCGCAGTTTCGCGCGTGCAGCTCATGATCCGGCACGCGCGCCCCGGCGGAGACCAGACCTTGCTTCGGGTCGCCTATTACTCCGCCCTCCGTGTGGCCGAGCTGATTGGACTGACCTGGTCGCAGGTCATTCATCCCCAGGGACAGTGGCTAGGTGCAACTCGACGTCATTGGCAAGGGCGATAAGACCCGCAACATCCTCCTCCCGGCCACACTCGCCCACAGCGCAGCTCATCGCGCTTCCTGAAATGATCTCTCCCGACAGCAGGGGCGGGCAGAGCCGGTCATAGGGGCGGCGACCGCTGTCGGCTTAGCCTCGACCGTGGCTGGGCTCGAGTGCCTTCGGCCGTTGCTCACGACCGGCCACATCGCTGCGACTGCCCGCGATTGTTCACTAGCCACGCTCCGATGCCAACCTGACGGACTTCTCCGACCTTTGAGGTATATCAACCGTCAATAGATAGACACTTACGCCATGGGCCGATTGTCTTACCGGCTGGACGCACTAAACTTTTTTCTTGCCGATGTGCGAGGCGGTCTCGGCGCCTTCGTCAGCGTGTTTCTTGTTACTGCAGCTAGTTGGACTCCGGCAGAGGTCGGCGTCGTTTTGACGTTGAGTGGGCTGATCGGCATCGCTTTTCATACCCCCGTCGGGGCCATGATTGATGCCGTCCGGGATAAAAGGACGATACTAATCGGCGCCGTGGTCCTTTTGGCCGTGTGTGCCATCGCGATCGAGCGTCGGCCGTCCGGGCCTGTGGTCTTCACTGCAGATGTCGTAATGGCCGTGCTCGGTGGCGTGTTCGCACCGACGGTCGCGGCACTCACCCTGGGGCTTTTCCCCGATCAGCAGCTTGCTGAGCGGTTTGCGCGGAATGCCGTCTGGGACAGGATTGGCAATCTCACGAACGCGGCCTTGGTAGGCATAATGGGTTGGGTGTGGACCCAGCACACGACGTTTTATCTCATACCCGTGTTTGCAGCAGTGACGACGGTCGTCGTGCTCACAATCCCGGCTAGCGCCATAGATCACGACCGCGCTCGAGGTTTTGTCTGGGACCAGATAAACAGGCGTCCGCAACCTTTCTGGCGACTGGTTTGGGCAAACAGACCGCTGCTCCTTCTGGCTATGATCGCCGCAGTGTTTCACTTTGCAAACGCCTCCATGCTGCCACTTGTCGGCCAAAAACTAGCACTCGCGAACCCTGGAAGCGAAACCGCGTTACTGTCAGCCTGCATCATCATCGCACAGGCATCGACCATTCCTGCAGCGCACGTAGCGGGTTGTAATGTCAAGACCTGGGGGCTTAAAGCAATTCTCGCCACCGCGTGTCTGGCACTTGTCCTTAGAGGGTGGATTTTCGCCACCACTGTTAGCCTCCCTGTCCTATTGGCGGCTCAGATTCTGGATGGCATAGCAGCAGGGCTGTGGGACGTCGTCTTGCCTTTGTTCCTCGCCCGTATCGTGGCCGGGTCGGGACGGTATAGCGCCAGCCGAGGCGTAGTCGGCACAGTGCAAGGGATCGGCGGATCGATCAGCAATGCCGCAGCCGGCGCTCTCGTCGTCTGGGGCGGCTATCCAGCAACATTCGCCGCCCTTGCCATCACCGCTGGCGTCGCTTGCGTTTTGGTGGCCACATTGCCTCGACCTGATGCAGAGATAGAATAGGTGGAGCTCAGCCGATCGAGAGCGTCGGGACGGAGGTCTGGTCAAGCGGAGGGACGGCTTCCCAGTCTCGCTCATAGACGCGCGGCCAGCGACACGTGACGACGTTGCGGTCGAACTTAGCGCGCATTTTGAGGCCGCACCCTTACTCTTGATCCCGCCATCGACCGCGTGCCAAACACGAGGTGCACGTGTCTGATCCAAAACAAGTTCCACTGTGGGTTCGATTCGAACTCCTGACCAAGAGTTTGGCTACCCTTGCCGACAACGAGGTGAGATTAGCAGGGGGTGACCCCGCCCATGAACGTGCCGCGCCCACCAAGCATGACATCCTGGACCAGGTCGAGGATCTCGTGGTGCAGTTGGAAGCCTTGCAAACCGAATAACAAGCTGCGTCGCGTCGGCAGCCTCTTGGGTACGGGGTGACCCTCTCCGACGCGCGCGCTGGCAATCCCCGCAGGGATCAGAACCGGAGCGCGGTCCTTGGACAACGCCCAGCCTCCGAATGGCGCGGGCCGCTTTCGTTCCGAACACCGGCCCGCTATAGGGTGACCCCCGAGCTTACCTGCGCTGCGCTTTCAGCGTTGCGACGAACGTGTCCAGTCGTCGCTGCGCCTCTTCGAGTGCAGCAATCGCCCTCGACCGATCCTTGCGGGTCGCATCCGGGCTTGAAAGCAGAGCGGCTGCTTGCTTGAGCGCGTCCATGATCTCTTGCATTGGTCCAACTTCTTTGTCGACGCAGTACGCCGACGATCTGAACGCTTTCCCGGTGGCACGGTTCAGCGTGCCTGAGGCTATCATACAACACGTGCTATAGCTGCGATCGTACTTGCCCGAGGCTAAAATGCCCAAACGCAACGGACCCACTCGCAAACTGATCGAGTTCGACGCTGAATCATGGCAGGCGATCGCGGGCTTGAGCCGCGACAGCATGAAGTCTCTGCAGGAACTCATGGACGAGGCGGTTCGCGATCTCCTCAAGAAGCACAACCGTCCGGCAACGCTCAAGGAGATGTTGCAAGCGAGCGCCCGAACGATGCCCACGAACGATGCGGCCTCGAAGCCAGCAAAAGCGGTCAAGAAAAAGCAGCCGCGTCCCTAGTTTGCGGTGAAAAGGCGCTCACCGTCCGGGACGGGGAACTATAGGAACTGCCGCGCATCCAAGGCCGACGTGCGGACGTGATTGTTCAGAACGAAGGGAGCCGCCATGGCAAAGAATCATCCGCCAGTCCCGCCCGCGAACCGGTCGCCAAAAAGGTACGGGCTCGGATCCCCAGGCCAAGCCCGGTGATCTGCCGGAGAAGCCCGAACCTGAGAACCTGGGCCAGCAGGGCGAGACCGCCAACACCGAGCAGAATACCGAGACGCAGGGCGGGCACGGCCATCGGACGCGATAGCCCTGGTAATCTAGCCATGGCCCTGACTGCCGCAACTTAGTCGATACCGACGCCGAGCCGGTTGTCGGCCTCTGCCTGCGCGGCACGCGCTGAAAGCATTTGCCCGCACGCCCAAGTCCAATCATCGGGCTGTTTATTGGGAGTTGTTCGGCGGTGCGCGTGCCCCCACGCTCTTTTGAAATAGCACGAGCAAAGCTCTTTGAGCATGGCGACACCATATCGCCAATGATCGCCGCATGGGGCCTGGCGACTCTCAATATCGCTTTCCTCGATGCGGGGATTGCCTGCTGGGATGCCAAGTACGCCTATTGGTATATTCGGCCGTCCCAGTTGGATCCGGATGTAAAGCCGCTCTTTCCGCCCCCAATCATCCGAGCTATCCGGCGGCGCATGGTTGCCTGTCGACGGCGGCCGCGACTGTGCTGGCTGGCATCTTCCCGCGCGACTGCGAAAGACTGCTGGCACACGGCAAAGAAGCCGCTGAGGCTCGCGTCTGGGCCGGCATCCACTACCGCTTCGACATCGATGCCGGGCAGGCGATCGGGCGCCGGGTCGCGGAAATGTCCTTAGAGCGCGCTTTTGTGAAGCGAGCGCCGTGAGCAGGCAACGGTTGCGCAATTAGGGATGGCCGTTGTTGCCCCGTCCATAAACGAGAACAAGGTCTTGGTTGCAAAGCAGCCAAGTATTCAGCTCGTACTCTAACGCGTAGAATGTTTGCGGCTAAGCTTGGTGATCATTTCCGCACTCGGACTTGCGCAACACGTGTTGAGCACTGGCTGTGAGTCTGTAGTGGAATAGCGATGGTCCGCCGATGCTCGCGGGCCGTCTGCTGTCCCCTCAATGGCTGCCTTCGGGCTCAAGCAATGCGATTACCAAGGCGCAGCGGATTGATGCATCACAGCAAAGCTAACACGGCATTCCCCACGAACAGCTCCCCATCCCTCACGTAGCGGGAGAGCATCACATCCGAGGCATGGTCAGTTCGATCGGCTGGAGGACGCCGGAACTATTTATCGCAGACTACGACTGGACTTCCTCACGAGAGCACGCATTGGTGTCGACGACGGCGGGCACCATAGGGCTCCACCGTGAACTACAGGGCTCGCCTCGCGAAACGCGGGGCTTTGAGTGGTGGGAGCGCCAATGGGGCGCGCCCATTAACCCTCGGAGCCCACCATGACGACGATTGAAGCCCGCCACACGACCCCGACCAAACGTCCCAAGCCCGCGACGACCGCCAAGGGCGAGAAGCCGAAAGCCGCGGGAAAGCCCTCGACGGCGCACGCTGCTCCGAGCAAGGCTGATCCCCAGCACGACGTCCACGCCGCGCGCGTCACGAAGCACGATCGCATCCTGACGCTGCTGACTCGGCGAGAGGGCACCACCATCCCGGAGATGATGGAGGCCTCCGGCTGGCAACAGCACAGTGTGCGTGGCTTCCTCGCGGGGACCGTCAAGAAGAAGCTCGGCTTCCCGCTCACCTCGTCGAAGGTCGAGAGCGAACTGCGTCGCTATCGTATCGACTCGAAGCGCGGTCGCTGACATGACGCGAGCCTCGATTGACATCGCGGCCGAGTTGGCGCGGCTTGAAGCCTTGTCCAACTTCGAGCTGCGAGCAGAGTGGCGGCGGCTGCATCACATGCAGCCGCCCAAAAGCCTCTCGCGCGAACTCCTGCTGCGCGGCATTACCTACAAGATCCAGGAGAGGGCGTTCGGCGGCCTCTCCAAGTCGATCCTGCGCAAGCTGTCCGGCACTGAGCCTGAAGCAACTTCGCCCGAGAACCGGAGAGCTGCGCCACGCACTATCGTGAAGCCAGGGACGCGGCTCGTGCGCGAATGGAACGGCGACACGCACACTGTCCTCGTTCATGCGGACGGCGTCGAGTGGCGCAGTCAGCGATACCGGTCGCTCTCAGTCGTCGCCCGCGAAATCACCGGCGCGCACTGGTCCGGACCGCGGTTCTTCGGCTTGACCTCAAAGAAGAGGACAAGCGATGGCTGACGCCGATCTGGATGCCGTGCGTCGGGACTTTGCTGAGCCGACCGGCCTGTTCGAGGACGCGGCGCTGATTGCGTCTGTCGGTCAGGGCATCAAGAGCCTCGATGACGAGCGCCGTCGATTCAAGAGCCTCTCGACAGGGATGCGCCGCATCTGGAGGTGCCTCAGCATTCTGGAGGGGCGCCTGCAATGAAGCGGCTGAACTGCGCCATCTACACCCGTAAATCCTCTGAGGAGGGGCTCGAGAAGGAGTTCAACTCGCTCGACGCGCAGCGGGAGGCCTGCGAGGCCTACATCACGAGTCAGAAGCATACCGGCTGGGTGCCTTTTCCAGATCTCTATGACGACGGCGGCCTCTCAGGCGGGACGATGGAGAGGCCGGCTCTGCTACGGCTTCTCACCGACATCAAATCCCGCAAGGTGCAGATCGTCGTTGTTTACAAAGTGGATCGCCTGACACGGTCACTTGCCGATTTCGCCAAGATCGTCGACGTGCTCGATGCGCATGGCGCCTCGTTCGTCTCGGTGACGCAGCAGTTCAACACCACGACGTCGATGGGCCGCCTCACGCTCAACATGCTGCTCTCGTTCGCCCAGTTCGAGCGCGAGATCGCGGGCGAGCGCATCCGTGACAAGATCGCCGCGTCCAAGGCCAAGGGCATGTGGATGGGCGGCAACGTCCCGCTCGGCTACGACGTCCGGGAGCGCAGGCTGATCGTCAATGATGCCGAGGCCGAGACGGTGCGAATGATCTTCCGCCGCTATGCGGAACTCGGATCGGTCCGGCTGCTCCGCCACGAACTCGACCGGCTTGGCGTTGTCAGCAAACGCCGCGAGGGGGCGGGCGGCGTCCTGGCGGGTGGCAACCGACTTTCACGCGGCGCGCTCTATACGTTGCTTCAGAATCCGATCTACCGCGGCGAGATCGGGCACCAGGGCAAGGTCTACCCCGGCCAGCATGACGCGATCATCGATGGCGAACTCTGGCAGCGCGTCCAACTGAAGCTGGCCGGCAATCGGCAGTCCCGAGCGTTCGGCGAGACCGCGGAGGAGCCGAGCCTGCTCGCCGGGTTGATCGTGGATGGCGACGGACAGCGCATGACGCCGACGCACGCTGTGAAGAAGGGACGCCGCTACCGGTACTACGTCTCGACGCAGCTCATATCCGGCACCCGCTCCGATCACGCCAAGGGCTGGCGCATCCCCGCGGGCGATATCGAGGTTCTGGTTCTCGACCGGCTTCGCGCATTCCTCGCGTCCGATCGTGATCTCGGTGAAGCGCTGTCACGCTTTGACCTCGACGCCTCGGCCGTCCGGTCGGCCATGGCGAAGGCGAGCCAACTCATCGAGGGCTGGACGAGCCTGCCGCCGATCAAGCTCCGGGAACTGGTCCGCACAGTCCTCGAGACCATCACAGTGGACGACGAGAGGGTGGTTGCGTTGCTCAAGCCGGTGGAGGTCGCTACGATTCTTCTGAACAAGAAATGCAATCTTCCAGAGGCTCGCCAGTCCGGCGCCATCGAGCTGACCATCGACGCCAAGTTGCGCCGTGCCGGGAAAGGGATACGACTCGTCGTCGGAGGAGGCGTGGCCGAGACGCCCGACGGGCAGATGGTCGCCCTGCTGCGCGATGCGCACGCGACACGCGGGGCCCTCCTGTCGGGACGCGACGAGACCATCGACGCCATGTCGAAGCGGCTCGGAATCAATCGGGACATCCTGTCAGCGCAGATGCGGCTGACATATCTCGCGCCGGATATCGTTCGCGCGCTCGTCCTCGGGCAGCCCGCCGAGGGACTGACGCCGGCCAGCCTTCTCTCTCGGTGCAAAGACTTGGCCCACGACTGGCTGCTCCAGCGGACAGCCCTCGGGCTCGAGACGAGCTAGCGCTCCGGAATTTGCCCAAAGCGATGTGGCTCTGACCGGGCCAAAAGTCGCCCTCAGAGATAAAACCGGCGATGAGCCGAGGAACGCCACCGAGAGACGCCGATGGATGCGCGCACCCTCAAAATGCATGTCGCCAAGCCGCGGAAATCGCGGCGACTTTCCGCCTGCGGATATGACAAAATATGCAGCGATATAAATTGAATTGGTCAGTGGCTGTGCTGGCAGTCCGCGGCGAACGGGTCTCGATAACAGGGAAATTTCGCGCTTTCTAGCCTTGCAAATCGGTTCAGAATGGCATTTTTATACGTAAATACAGATGGTTACATCGAATTCACGTCGCGAAAATAACAGGGAATTTTGCGGACCGATCAGGGAGCGACGCGGGCCGAACAGCGAGGGCGGCGCCAATAACAGGGAGAGGGGCGGCCTCATATATCCCAAATCCCCTGTCCCCGCTCCGTGCCAGCCACCAGAAGCGGTTGATGGCGCAAAAGGCAACTCATTGATTACGCATCTGTTTTCTGAGACACACTCTTGATTTTGGGACATGTTTCGCCTATGTTCCCGTTGCCTGGAATGAGGCGCCGGCGGGACCGGAGAACGTCCATGTGGACGTGGTCGAAGGCCTAGCCGCATGGGCGGCAGTCGGCGAAGTAGTTCCAAAGTGAGGGCGTGACGCCCGATGGGTTCGAAGTTGGCGCATGGGCGCAGGCTTCGAAGGTTCATCGAGGAGTCGCGCCTTTTGTCTGTCTGCGGGCTCCTCAATCTCAGGCGATCTGGTGGTCTGTGCTGCTGGTCGTCAGCTTTGAGAGATTTGTGGAGTGCTTCAATGGTCGAAAGAAAAGCAAATGAAGACGAGGCGGTCGGCTATGGCCGCCCGCCAGCAGCGACGCGGTTCAAGAAGGGCCAGTCCGGCAACCCGGCAGGGCGGCCTCGGAAAGAGCGTGGGCTCAAGCCGATCGCGGCGCGGGTGCTTGGAGAGGTGCAGCGTCTCTCGGGTAAGCCGAAAGGTGACCGCGTCCGGTATACGACGCTCGAGGTCGTCGTCATGACACTCAAGCAGTTGACTGCCAGCGGGCACGTGCGCGCCTCGAAGCTCTACATGCGCTTTTTTACGCGCTACGCGACGCCGAGCACGTCCGATGAGGGGATCGGCTTCTTCGTCTTTCCGGAACGACTGACCCCGGAAGAGTGGGAGGCCCGGTATTCGCCTAAGGACGATCCGCCGAGAGACGCGAACGGTATAGATTGATGCCGACGATCGCTTAGCCCACTGGTTTTATGAGCCGCTCTGCCGGCCTGGTGGACCTGAGGTTCGCCGCCTGACTCGATCAAAACAGCCGCGGGAGAACTCGGAGCAGAGTGATTGTCTGCGCCTAGCCGGCGCCCTGGCCCCGTGTGAGTCGAGAGATGAAGTCACTGCGCTTCACTGCCTTCGCCTCTCCCCCTGAGGCCAGGCCAGAGTATGGAATCTAGCCCCAAGGGCGATCTGGGTTCAGAATACTAGGCCGCGCTCCTCCTCTACCGGGTTAGTTTCTTCGGGGCCGCCCACTTCGTGAGTGCCGGGTCACCGCCGGAGACCATCAGCGGGTGAGGCGGCGCAGTCACGGCGTAATACGTGGCGCCGGCGATGATAAGGGTCCCCAGTGTCGAGCCGATGAGGCAGAATTTCACGTATGGCATGTCGCGCTCCATCAGTGTCGCTGCAGGATGAAGCGCTTGGAGGGGCTTTTGGTTTTTTAGGTCCACCGGAGTTTCTGTGGAAAACCGGCGCCTGCCGTCGGATCGGATTCGAGGGAACGGATTTCCTGTCAGCGACCCGAGATCGCAGGATTCTCGATGGCCAAGTATCCCGCCCGTTCACGGCAGAGCGCACAGCGCAGCCGGGCCTCGACGGCGGGAATGGCTGAGTCCATTGGCAGACCGAACCGATCCGCTAACTCCCGAGGCGAAACGACAGGCCCGGTGTGCCAGCATCGGCGGCAGATCGGCTGGATCTTGAACTCATTGTCCTCGTGATCAGCCAAAGTAGCAGGGCGGCCAGTGTAGCTTCGACGCCGTCTTTCTTCGGGCATTCCCGACCGCCTAACGGTTCCAGTAACGCGCCATTGAGGTGTCTCTGCCACCCTGGTCACTTCTCGCGTTCCTAGGTAGCGGAGCGTCCATGCCCCGGTTTATTGTCCATTCCACGACTGCCGGCCCGTTCGTCATCGCGAGCGATAGCGGAACGCCGCTGGGCGCTCGGCTTCGAAACCCAAGCGCTCGACAGCCATTTGACGCCCGAGGACGGAGCCGAGGCTGTCGCGCGGGGCCAGTGCCGCTGGCCATCAGTTGGGAACCCGGCGGCATTCGGCATACCCGCTGAGCATAACCGCTGGGTCGTCATCAATTCCGATCCTGCAGCTGCAAGAACGCCGAGGCCCCCTGTGAGGGTCGTCAGATGACTATGGCGGCGCGCTGATCCGCCCCGGCGGCATCTCAATCCCGTGGTCGAGCGGATTCGTGGAACTGCACCAGGTCGACGAGCCGTTCGAGATCGTCGGCTAGGGCAGAGGGGCCAGGGGAGAGGCGAGCGCTACCGCACGGTGCAGCTGGCAACCGTTCGTCGGACCCAATACGGCGTCCGCTTGGCTTACGCCACGTTGATGCCGACAAGCAAAGGACGTGCGGTCTATGAATCTTGAAGCGACGGAAGTGCTGTTTCGTTTGCTTGCAGCTGCGGCGGCAGGTGGCCTTGTCGGCCTCAACCGTGATCTGGCTGGCAAACCCATGGGTGCCAGGACACTTGCGCTTGTATCTCTGGGGGCGGCAACGGTGGGTGTCGCGGGTCTCCAGGTTCCGGGCCTTGCCGAGAATCCCGATGCGCTGAGTCGCGTCGTTCAGGGCATCATTCAGGGTGTTATGGCAGGCATCAGCTTTATCGGAGCCGGAGTCATCCTACGCAATGCGAAGGCGGGCACGGTCGAAGGCTTGACCACAGCGGCGTCCGTTTGGGTCAGTGCAGCCCTTGGAGTCGCCTGTGGGCTCGGTGCCTGGCGCTCCATCGCAATCGCAATCCCCGTGACGCTTTTTACGTTGTTTGCATCCGGATGGATTGACCAAATCCGCAAGCGGAAAGGCGGGAACGATGATGAGACTAATGGAGTGGCGTAACGATTTTACCACCCAACCGTTCACTGCCGGCCATCCACCTCCGCAGCGGCAGCATCAGCCTTGGCTCCGCCGCGAAGAACCGTTGCGCCCGCGAATATAAGGACGAGCGCGAGGAGAAGGCCCACAACTTGGGTGGATTCCGGTCCTACCCGATAGGCAAGCCACCCCATCCAGAGCGTCCCGGCTAGTCCGGCCAACGTCAGAATATAGCCAGATCCGTAGTAGACAACCCGCCCCCGCAAATCAGCGTCCATGACGGTCTCCTTCGGTTGGCACCGCCTTACTCTGCTTCAACAGCCAGAAAAAATCTAGCGACCGCGTGCGCACTTGCAGGCCGAATTGCGAGGCACGCTAAAGTCGACAGCTTTCAATGGAAACTCCTGGCGTTTCCCCGTGTTTGCAAGACATCCGGCATAAAGGGAGTGTTCGCATGGCCAGCAAGCCTGAACGGGACATCGAGAAGGATTATCCGCGATCTGAGTTCATCGCCAAGCTCCAGCGACTTGCCGATGATCTGGAGAAGGGCGAGCAGTTTGAGATCCAAATTGCGGGTGAGCGCCTCATGTCCCAGTGCGTGCGACATACAACATCGCGCACGAGGGGGACGATGACGAAGAAGAGATCGTTCCAGATCGTCTGGTCGCCCAATTAGACGGAGAAACGGGCGCGCCGTTCTTCGGTCACGCTCCCGAGAGAATAGCCGCCCGCCGCTCGTAGTTCGCAGTGCGCCATGCTCGGGTCTTCACTTTGCCGCAGCGGGCGTCGTCGACGGCGAGCTGGTCTCGATCGGCATCATTGCTGCGGGTCGGTGTCCTTCTCTGTTCCTCGTGGCGCAACCCGGACTTACCTGCGCTGCGCTTTCAGTGTTGCGACGAACGTGTCTAGCCGGCGCTGCGCCTCTTCAAGCATTGCAATCGCCCTCGATCGATCCTTCCGAGTCGCATCCGGGTTCGCAAGAAGAGCGCCTGCTTACTTGAGCGCTTCCATGATCTCTTGCATTGGTCTCCTCTCTTGCCGACGCACGGGACATGCCTGCGGTCTGAACGCTTCCTCAGCCATATTTCAGCCACCCCTAAGTGGACCGTCACTGTCGACCGGCGGCGATTTGAGGGAGCGTTGCGAACCGAGCCTTTCACCCTGAGTATATCATCTAAAGCCATGCTATTGCTTCGATCGTACGTGCCCGAGGCTCAAAATGCCCAAACGCGACGGACCCACCCGCAAACTGATCGAGTTTGACGCTGAATCGTGGCAGGCGATCACGGGATTGAGCCGCGACAGCATGAAGTCTGTGCAGGAGCTGATGGACGAGGCGGTTCGCGACCTCCTGAAGAAGCACAACCGTCCGGCAACGCTCAAGGAGATGTTGCAGGCGAGCGCCGGAACGCTGCCCGCGAACGATGCGGCCTCGAAACCTGCAAAGCCGGCCAAGACGCCGCGAACCTAGTTTGCGGCGCCTGGTAGCTTCGCGTTGTTCCGGCAGATCGTCGATCGCCAGCGTGCTGCGAGATGTTTCCGACCGGGATCGGCGCGATCTCTCCTGTCCACTCGCGTCAGTTAGGTCCAGAAGAGCCGCCTCCGCTCAAAACATCGTGGCACAGAGCCTAGCCAATGTGCGCAACACACCGACAGCAAAGTACCCCATGCACCAGACGGGGACTAGGTACGAGGGCGGGACAAAGTGCCGAACGATTAGAACTGACACCGCTGTCATGAGCACATGGAGTACGAGCGTCAGTTGGCCGCTTGGAATGCCGACCACTGATTTCACCGCCAGAAAAGCTGGGAAGCATCATCGCCGCATCGACATGGCGTTAAAGTCTGCGCACTTCCCGCCGGTCAAGGAAATCACCGGGCTCGACTTCGAGGTACAACCCTCCAATGATCGTGGCGGCGACGAACGTAGACGTAGTAACGTCGCAAGACCCCGAAGCCTTAGTGGCGCCTGACACCGATGCGGCCCGTTCCGCCATGGCACTCGCGGTGGAGCGGTCCCGATGGCCCAAGACGCCCTGACAGCCAACACCGAGACGGCTCCAGCGGCAGTCTCAATCGATGCTGGGCCGCCGCAGGAAGCGGTGTCAGCCCCCGCCATTGTGCCGGAGCCCTCGAAACAACGCCAAGCCCGGTACCGGCAAATGAAGCTCTAGCCGATGAAAGCTCAGCTTCCGGCGCCACTTCCGACGCAACGCCTGCCGCGCCCTCGGACGATGCTGAAACCACTATCGCTGCTTCCGCCGTTGCAAGCCCCGAACCTCAGAATGTAACGGCCGAGGAAGCGGGTTGGGAGAAGGCGGCGGAGGCGATGATTGAGGCGGGCTAGAGGCCACGGCCGATATTGAGGCCACCGAGGCCGCAGCGCACTTGGTGAGGAGCCACTGCCTGCCTCGGCGGTTCCAAACGGAGCGACGGCAACGAACACTACATCACCGACTGCTTGATCAGCTTTCCAAAACCATCGTCGAAGCTAGCAAGAATGAGCTAATGCTCGGCGCGTGCCCAGACGCAATTGATAGATCAAATGATCGACGATTGGCGCACGCCTGTCTGACCCTGAGTTATCGAGCCTCCGCAGAAGATGATGCCAGCGCGTCAATCGGAAACAAACGCCAATCTGGCTTTGGCGCCGACTCAGGCCTGGCTCGAAGCAACGGCTGTTTGGCAAAAGCACTGGGCCGACGCAATGCGAGCCTGGACAGCTAGCTCCCATCGTGCCGGAGAAGGCGAGGGATGCTCTATTCCTTCCATTACGACGAAATAGAAGAACTCGTCGACCATCATCCTGATGCGCATATTGCCAGGGAACGGGTCTGGGGGGGTGTGTGGGATGCACTAGATTTCGTTCACACCCCATCCTACGCTGGCCCGATCTGGGCCGGGAGGAAATTGAGATTCGTGAAGGCGTAACGGGTTTCGGCCTGGTCGAATTGCAGAGAGTTCTACGTTTGCCAGTGCCGGAGCATGCTTCGTCAGATTTCCGTACGATCGCCCAATCCCACGGCGAGCGCCTTGAGGCGTGATTCCTGGCTGACCGACACGCTGACAAGCCTCGTCGACGGTTGGCCGCAATCTCGCATCGACGAGTTGATGCCCTGGGCTTACGGACACCTGCTAAACGCCGTATGATTGGGCTACGACCGCGACCTCGTCGCGCACGCTCACCACTCCGTCGAGCTTGGCAACCCGGTCGATGACGGGCCGATGTACCCGCATACCTGTAACTACGCCGGACATTGTCACCACGCCCTCGCTGACCGCGACGTGCAATCCACTGCCGTAGGGCAGGTCGACTACCTCGATGTCGAGAACGGTACGCACCCTCGCCTCAATGAGTTTGTCATCCAGCTTCCCGAGCGAAGCCGGCGTCTCCTGATATGCGGGATGCGCGGCCAGGGACTTCAGCTGAGCGACGCAAGCGTCCACTGGCATGCGGCCCGTGTTGAGCACGATGTCGTAGGTCAGAGGATCGCGCCAGTTCCTGGCGAATTGCCGCTGAACAGTCCGCTCGTGCGCGTCGTCGTTGCGCTCGATCTCGCGCTCCACAATCCGAGGGTCCTCGATGCCGAGGCGCCGTGACATCTCGGCGATGCGGTTGGCCATGGGGCTGCACACGCGCACACAGATCACGTGCGACACATCGCTGAGGAGCTGCGCTGCGCCCCAACCCCGTATCAGGACATTGCCTTTAACGGCGAGTTGGAGCACCTCCTCGGCTGTGAACCGAGAGAGCTTCTTGCGATCTATCTGCCACCGATCGAGCAACGAGGAATGTCCCTCGAGGAAGCGATGGACCGCGCTTTCGCCAATATTGAGCCGCTCGGCAATATGACGTTCGACGAGCTCATGGTGCACAATCTCGAGACCGAGGACTTCGGCGAGGCCTGCCGCCACGTCCTTGCCGCGAGTACCCATCTCGCGGGTCATTGCGAATACAGGCATGAGCTTTCACTCCTTCAAACAGCAGGACGCACTCCGGTCAGCCCCTGGGCAAATATCTCAGCGCGCAGCGAATGACCGTGAACCGGTTCACGTAGAAAGGCTCAACCGGTGCCATCACCGCCTTGCCCCGATCGCTGTCGAAGAAGGCGAACATGCCGGCTTTGCGGATCACATCGGTCAGGCCCCGAAATAGGGACGCTCGCTCTCTCCGATCTCATTTGGTTTTGAGATACGTTCGTGCGGCATGTTCTGCATCAGTGTTTGGAATGCAGCGCCGGAAACGTGAATCAACGTGCGATGATCACCGCCCTCGAAGTAAATATCGGGTTTGCCTTTGAGGCTGTCGTCGACGACTGAGCGCAACCCGTACGCAGTGCCAATCGGTGGCACCGCGCCCCGCTCACAATCCGGGAATAGTGTCGCCAACTCCTCCTCCGTTGCGAGCGCGACGGGCTGGTGTAGCCACCTGCCGACATCGTCCAGGCTCACGCTCCGAGAAGCGGGCACAACGGCCAGGAAATAACCCTCGCGCTGCTTGAGGACGACCCCCTTGGCGACGCGTTCGCGTGGAAGTTGGCAGACCTCGGCATTATCCAGGCTGCTGCCGGTGCGCACGTGCGGGACGGGCTCAAAGGGGATCTGATGGTCGTTGAGGTACTGGTGGAGAGTGATCGCGATACCCATGGCGGCCTCCTGAGACCGCGCGATGGGCGGCCCCATTGCGTTGTGCCGCGACCCGGCGCTCATCTGCGGACGCGGGCTCTGCCGGGGCATGCTCGAGCCATGCTAAGCGACCGTGTCAGGCTGGCCCGTCGGGTCGGCGGCTTGTCTATCAATATTATAGAAGCCACGTCTCAAGCGCAAGCAAGCGCCTAATCAACTTATGGTTCGTCAGTGCCTCAGGTGGGACGGGATCCTTGGCGATCTGTGCCATCCGGACTCTGGGAACAAGATCCAGGCAACGGCGGTTTAGTTCGACCTTTACCGATGTTCGGAGGTACTGATGAAAAAGCTCATCCTTGCTGCTGTGGCGCTGACACTGACCACCCCCGTGCTCGCGGCTGAGTTCTTCGTCGTTCGCGGCCCGGATAAGAAGTGCCGCGTGGTTGAGACACGACCCACCGAGAAAACGGTAGTTGTCGTGGGAGATAGGGCCTACGTCACACGCGAAGAGGCGGAAAAGCAAGTGAAGGTGGTGTGCAAGGAGAAGTGACCTTGTCAGAAAGCCCCAATGCATTAGCGATGGGGCCTTTTGAACTTCCACGTCAACTCACTCACCGGTCGCGGTGGAGCACTGGCGGCAGCATCGTTTTTCTGTACATCGCCGCCGCTGGTCCTGGGCCGTTGAGCTTGGCTCCACATTTTCGGCACGACCGAACTCAGCACTACCGGTCTTTAAGGCCAAAGTGGCGATCGCGGCAGGATGCATCCCAAGAAGTGCAGTCGCTCGGCGACACAGACGGCATGGTGACACAAGCTCCCGCCAACGCTGATCTCAAACGCGGGTAGCAAATCGGCCCCTGGCAGGCTGGGGCCCTTCTGGACGCATCGGACAAACCCTTGCTCGATCGGCGGCCGAGACAGTCTCTCAGAGCGGGAGAGCGGGTCACGCGGCAGGACTTCTTCCTCGCCCGCAGCTTCCGCAACCTCGACGCACGACTAGAGCGGTGGTTCCGCCCGGCTCCAAAAATATTGTGCGTTTGAAGGAGGACCGACTAGCGGCGGCGCACATCACCGGCTCCTCGGTACCCCTAAGGGCGTTGCGTGTCGACCTCGGAGATTCGGCGCCGCCCGCCTGGCGCTCGACATACAACCCTGAACTGGGCGCTGCGATCTGCGCCCATATCGCCGGCGGCAAATCCCTCTGAAACCAACGTATGGCTCAGCCTAGTTTCCGCTTTGAAAGCGGCCCTTTTCCGAACAATACGCGCGCGCACGCGAGGGCAATTTTGACAGGCACCCTAAGCCAATGCTCAGGATATAAAAAAGCCGCACGTTACGAGACCAGCGGACCCAGGCGCTCTGGAAATTAAGCCATTGTGCAGTTCCTGATCAGAGGGGCAGCGGGAGCAGTTTTGTCAGTTTTGCAAGCCCGGATGAGGTCGAAACGCGTAGCGTAAAACCCCTATTGGGGGCCTGCGTGCAGGTGTGACCGGCCCCAAAGTCATGATGGCGTCGCCGAAGATGTCGATGACCTTGACGGCAACCTGATAGCGCCCGGGGTCGCCCTAGGTGTGCGCGGCGGTCTGCAGTTCGAGAGTGCGGTCCTGGCGAACGCGACTCCGCCGCGCGAGCGGGGATAGCCCGTTGGTCATAGCCGTGCTGTTCTGCGCCCCCGTGTTTCCCCCGCGCGAGCGGGGATAGCCCGGGCCAAGGCGACGAAGCTCTGGCGCTGGCAAGGTTCTCCCCCGCGCGAGCGGGGATAGCCCATCGTACCCGGCTCCATTCCGCTTCAGAGAAGGGTCTCCCCCGCGCAAGGTGAGGAGCGTACAGAGCTGGAGGTCTGAAGTCACAGCGCGGGAATCCGAGACCGGGTCTCCCCCGGCTCACCGGACCAGCCTCCGCCACCATTGCAGGGCGATCAACTCGGGGGATCGTCGACTTGGCGTCGCACGATCTGATCAAGACTCTCGATAAGAGTGAGCGCGGAGGACAACGAGCGTTCGAATTCGTCCCCCAGTCTCTCTCGGCTTTCGGCCAGTCCCTCTAGGGCCTGGGAGAGCCTCGCCAGTGATGGTTCGATTGCTTGACTGTCCATTTCTTGCCCCGGAGTGGGGGGCAAAGCTGAAGTGGTTCGATGAAAGTTTGGTTATCAGGCTGGCGTCTTCTCAAGCGTCCGGATCAAACCCTAGCGCCCGTTGCCGGCTGTTAGCGGCACTCGTCTGGCGTCTACGGCTATGTTGGCGGCTGAGAACTCGCGTTGCCGTCGCGATCGACCGTTCTGGCCAGCCTCTCCAATTTCGCTCCCGTCATCTGAGGCATCGGGTGCCCCGCCGCGATCAAGTCGCGCAGGGCTTCCAGCATCGCAGCGTCATCTGCTTCCAGCTTCTCGTCGTCATCCTCGTCGTCGACGACGATGCCGCTCTCATCGAGAACCGCGATCAGCTCCTCGATTTCAACGATGTTCGCATCTTCGGGAACGAGGAGGCAGAGGTTATCGAAGCTTATGGAGCCGCTCTTCCGGGCCGCATCGAAGATCTTGCTTACGTTCTCAGCGATGCAGTGCAGACTTCTGAGCGGGTCTGGCATGGCGCGTTCCCATCATCTACCTCATCAGGAGACGTGGGCACCGGAGCGCGCGAATGCAACAGCCCCGCCGCCGAGGGGACGACAGCGGGGCGTCTGGGGGTGCGCCGACGGGACAGGACTGGGCAGCGCCAGGACAAGTCTGGCACGGCGGTGGTTTCGGGATCGTTACCGGAGACTGGTCGCCACTACGCAACGGCCCAACTACGGCTTAGCTGCGGCGAGCGCCGCGTCGCGTGCTGAGATCAGGCGCCAGGGAAACTTCACAAATGTTGCTTCGTCATTGCCGTTAAGCAGGCGGAAGGTGTTGACGCCGAACCCTTCCATCATCCGCAAAGAGCGCGGGATGGTGCGATCCGACATGGCCCACATCACCATATGTGTGGCTTCCGGCATCAGGCTAATGAAGTCCCAGAACGTATCATGAGCGGTGGCGGCTTGCGGAAAGCCCCTGTCGGCCTCCATCTTCACTCTCGACAGCGGCGATCACCGGCTCGGTCGATGCCAGCACCTGCTCGCCCTCGGTGGTCAGGTTGACCACGTAGGCGCGAGCATCGCCCCTCGCGCGGCGGCGCCTTACCAGTCCTCGAGCGAGGAGCCTCTTGATGATTTCCGCAGTGGTGCTGCGATCGATCCCCGTGGCATTCACGAGTGCCGTCTGGCTGGCTCCGGGAGATCCGGCGAGCGCGCGAAGGATCGCCACCTGTCGCGGCGTCACGTCCTTGCCATGACGCTCGATGAACTGCTCAAGAGCACGCTGATTGACGCGATGTATCAGGTCGATGAGCGTAGACGCTTTGAAATCGCCTCTCAAGCTCGATGAGACCGAGCTGGCGCTCCTAACGTCTCTCAACGGCAGCCGACAGGTCCGGCGGCGCGGCGGCTGGGCCTTCCGCGGAGAGCGACATGGCGTCGTCCTTCGACAGCAGGGACGACCCCTCGGTTACTGGAGTTTCGCCAATGACACTTATCAATATACGTCATTCGGTGAGACGACGATCATCATCGTCGCCGCGACGCTCGAAGAGGCGCACGCGGCGACCCTCCACATTCTGGGACCGCCTCGACACCTTGATCAGGGCTCGAATTTCACCCGGCCATCGGCGTGACAACGGGCGTCATCTTGTGAACAGCTTGTACCGCTCGCGGCTTTCATCGCGCCAGGCGTTCGTCTTGACCTTTACCCATCCGCATCGGGCACCAGAACGGTAAGGGTCGTCCCTCCGCTTCGACACGACGCCCTCGAGGCGTAGTCGCTCGCACTCAGCCAGAAGCGCCGGCCCGTCATCAAAGCCGGCCACGTCTCGGATCATGGGGATGGCCGTGCGGGACACCTGAACGCCGAGAAGCACCTTGCGCTCGTGTAGCGGAAGCTCACACAGATCGAGCCCATCGAGATGGAGTATGTCGAAGGCATAGAGCACGACCGGCGCGCAGCCTCGGTGCAGCGCCAGGAAGTCCGGTCGGCCCTCCGCATCGAGTGCCACGATCTCGCCGTCGAGGATCACAGACACCGCCGGCATCGCTGCAACCGCCGAGGCGATCTGCCGGAACCGCGTCGTGAGGTCGATCCCCCGCTTCGAGCACAGCGTGACGCCGCTGGTTTGCTTGTGCGCCTGGACGCGCCAGCCGTCGAGTTTCGGCTCGTGCAGCCATGCGTCGCCCGTTGGGAGCGCCGGGCGGGTCTGGGGTTGGGCAGGGGGAATGAAGCGCATCGGCAGGAGATAGGCGCTGGGCAAGGGCGTTGTCCACCGGCGCCGCTGGCGGCCGATCGCGGGAGTCTGCGACTACGGCCGAGGCGCTGCCGGCCGCTGGTGGCCGCTGCCTCTTCGGGCGCTCTACGCACGGCCGTCGCAAGTACCTGGGGATTGCCGCCGGGAGGGAGTGTCACCGCACCGTGGCGATGCAACACCCAGAAACGAGCGAGGCCCTGCCGTGGAAGCAGGGCCTCGTCTTGATCGGTGAAGCCTTTGGCGGGGAAGCACCGCGAGACCAGCGCCGTGGATATCTGCGTCGACCTCTCCGATCTCGCCGACTTCATCGACGCCTTTCGTAGCGCGTCGAGTGGCGCTCCCTGCGCGGTACAGCCGATGAGGCCAGACACGGACGGGGAGCGGAGCGAAGGCGGCTATCCGGGGACGTTCGTCTCGAGCCGCAAGTGCTGTCCGCGCGAGCACGGGCGTCTCTAGGCTCGTTACCGTCGGCTTTGCCGATCATGGACCGAGACCCAGGGTCCAACCCACACCGATCCAGGCCCCCTATTCCGCAAATTGCACCGCAAATTTGCGCTAGCCGAGAGGTTACCTGATTTGGCACGGAGCGCGCCACTGGCGGCAGGGACAACGCCGCTCGTATCGTCGTTCCGGCGCTGACCACGTGCGAGTGCTGCGCCGGCATCGCGCCTGCTCAAGCTCGGCGAGACCGTCACCGAGACGCTGGAGGTGATCCCGCGCCAGTGGAAGGTGATCCAGCACGTGCGCGAGAAGATGATCTGCCGGGACTGCTCCAAACCCGCGCAATGACGCTCTCGACATGAGCGGGACGCTTCGTCGTCTCGGGTTCCGGGTGCTCGAGGGGCGATCTCGAGAAGTGCCAGATGGAGCGGCTCATCCGCGAGTTCGATCAACAGCTCGAGGGCGCTTTTGGTTTTTTAGGGGCACCGGAGTTTCTGTGGAAAACCGCCGCGCTAGGGGCGGAGCGAAGTTGTGCTCCGGTCCATAGTCGAAGACCTCTACCGCGATCCTCGACATCGTCGTCGTCGGCTGAAGCAAGAGGATTGAGGTCGGGTCAGGGGACGACCATCACGACGCGAATGCTTGGCATTTCATCATACGTCGGGATCCTGCCCAAGCATCGCGACGGTCACCGCGTGGGCCTCATCAACATCCCGAGCAATCACTACGCCCACACTGATTTCAGTCGCCGTGAAGTAGTAGCGCGTGCCCCAATACATCCAGACCCCAAGGCATCGGTCAGCGAGCACAATGACGACACCATTTGGCTCTCCGCGCGCTACCCAACCCCCGCGCCGTTCTATCTTCTTGCTCCTCATCAAACGATTGAGGAGGCGCAGCTCGGGCTCCGGAAATCGCGGGGAATGCTTGCGTCTTAGCTGGACTACGCTACCCATGAGAGCCTCTGCTCATCGCAGGAGATTTCTGGGTAATCGCGTGCGCGAACGCTGGTTCCTTGCTGAATCTATGAGAGGCGTCCTGGAGCCCTGGATCACGTGCACACGCCGGCGTTTTGGCTAGGGAACGAGGCATCATTGATGTCGTTGTGCTCGATGTCGTTTGATGCATGTTAACTCTGACCTGCGCTATGTTGCTACAGCAACTTGTAGCGGCTCAGGTCGGAGGTCGAAGTGAAATACTCGGTGGCTGGACATTATCAATTTCGCGCTGATCTGGCGCGCTTGATAACCGCAATTGCCACGGACGCGAACACGCGCGAAGCCATGTTGAAGACGACGGAAGCGTATGAAGCACTGAGAAGGTGCGCAGTGGCTGTTTAGGCGGAACCCCTGGATGGAGTTGCTTCCCGTCGACCTCTGCTGGCGCAAGCGGCTTGCAGACGGGTTGGTCATCGTCGAGGAATTTGCCCCACCCACGATGGAAGGCGGCCGCGGATCGAGACGTGATTGAGCTTAAGGCCCTTCGCCGACGGTCGACCTGAAGACGACCAGTTCAAGCTAGATGTGCACTCCTGAAGTGCGGACGCCAAAACTGGGACCGCCGCGGCGAAACGAAGAACCAACCGGCAACGTTGGCCCGGGCAACGCGGAGTGGTCGATGGACGTAGCCATCGTTCGGCGCGAGCTATGCGCCAAAGTAGGTGTCAAACGACATCCGGAACTGCCCCCTTTGCGTCATGAAGAACTGCCCCCTCTTTCGGGTTCATGATTGGGCTTGATGGTTATCTGCGCCGGTGACGGCGTGGAGGGAGGCGGAGCCGACCGGAGCGCTGTCACCGGCGGGCGGCGCCTTGATCAGGCCGCTGCGGCGCTTGGCGCGGAGCCGGTAGCTGTCGCCTCGAATGGTCAGCACATGGCTGTGGTGGAGCAGCCGATCGAGGATGGCGGTGGCAACCACCGGATCGGCGAACACCGTGCCCCATTCCGCGACCGAGCGGTTCGACGTGATGAGCATCGCGCCCGTCTCGTAGCGGCGGCTGACGAGCTGGAAGAAGAGGTGCGCCGCGTCGGGCTCCAGCGGCAGGTAGCCCAGCTCGTCGACGATCAGCAGCTTGGGCTTTGCCAGAGCCATCAGCTTCTCGTCAAGCCGCTTCTCGGCGTGTGCCTTGGCAAGCCCGGCGACCAACGCCATCGCCGTCGTGAACTGCACGGCGTAACCGGCCAGGATCGCCTCGCGGCCGAGCGCGATGGCAAGGTGGGTCTTGCCGACGCCCGGCGGGCCGAGCAGCAGCACGTTCTCGCCGTTGGCGATCCAGCGTGAGGCTGCGAGGTCGCGGATCTGCTTCGGATCGAGCGAGGGCTGCGCCTCGAAGTCGAAACCCGCCAGCTCCTTGACCGCCGGGAAGTGCGCGAGCTTCAGCGCCATGTCGATGCGACGATGATCTTTCCTCGCGATCTCCCGCTCGCACAGCAGCGCCAGCGTCTCTCGCGTCGACAGGTTCGAGCGCGCGGCCTCGTCGAGCAGGCTGTCGAGCTGGTCACGGATGCCGGAGAGCTTGAGCCGGTTGAGCATGGCATCGAGCCGGTCCGCCGGGACGTCGGGTGTCTTCTTTGCGCGTGGCATCAGAAGCTCCCTCCGGCAACGGCTTCGTACTCGGCGAGCGGGCGCAGCAGCGTCGGAGGCGGTGGTGTCTCGTCTTTGACCATCGGGGTGTTGATCGCCGCGCGGCGGACGGGACCGTCGCGGCCGGCAACGCCTTCGAGATGGGCGCGGTCGATGACGCGCTGACGCCGGCCGTCCGCCTGGGGGTGGACCGCCACCTCGGTCGCTCCGTGCCGGATGCGCACCTCACCGGCCGCGACCGTCACGGCGACGCGCTCCCCGATCAGCCGCCACGGCACCGGGTAGCTGTTGGTGTCGACCTCGATGGCGCAGTCATTGCCCACGATCCGCGTCAGTTCCCGCAGACAGCCGAACGACGGCCGGCCGCCGAGCGGCTTCAGCCGATGCGCTTCGTCGCGCTCGAAGCGGATCATCGGCACCTCACCGGTCGTGCCGTGAATGCGCACGTTGGCAACGTCGCGCTCCCACCTGGCGAGGTGCGCCTCGAACGCCTCCCAGCTCGCGAAGCTTCGGCCCGCGATGGCGTTCTTCTTGACGTAGCCGACGCCGTTCTCTGTCTTGCCCTTGGTGCGGGCCCGATAGGGCGCGCAGGCGCGTGGCCGGAAGCTCCAATGCTTCGCGAACGCGATCAGCTTGTCGTTGAACGTGACCTGCCGGCTCGCCGCGTCATGGCGCACGACGAGGGCGCGCGGGTTGTCCATCAGGACCTCCTCCGGCACGCCGCCGAAGGCGAGGAAAGCGCTTTCCAGTCCGCTGAACCAGCTCGCCTGCTGCTCGTGCCGGAACGCTCGAAAGTGGCACCGCCGCGAGTGCCCGAGCGTCGCCACGAAGACGAACGCCTTGACCTTTGCGCCGTCGATCTCGACGAGCCGCTCGCCGAAATCAATCTGCAGCTGACGGCCCGGCGGGGTCTCAAACCGCACGCTTGCCAGCGCCTCGGCCTTGAGCGCCTGCCGGTAGGGCTGAACCGCCCGCTGCAGCGTTCTCAGGCTGACCGTGATGCCCTTCTCGGCGACGAGATCCTGCCGCACCACATCGGCGTTGCCGCGATGGCGCAGGAACCGCTCACGCAGCCAGTCCTCGTGCCCGTCGAAGCAGGAGTTCGACGACGCCGGCGAAGCGCAATAGAACTCTCCTTATGACAAAGGGGGGAGGATGTGACGCGCATTTCAGGTGGTCAAAAAAGACCACGTGAACGACTGAAAGGAACGAAGATAATGGCACGCTCTGAGGGGCGCTGGAGCGGGTTTTCACGGGCATCGGGCTTTCCGGCGCGATCCGTTCGGACAACGGCAAGCCGTTCGGCTCGGGCGGCGCGGGTGGCCTCTCCGGTGCTCTCGGTGTGTTGGCTGAAGCTCGTCATCGAGCCGCGCTTCAGTCGAGCCCGCAGGATAACGGCCGGCACGAGCGCATACACCGAACTCTCAAGGCCGAGACCTCGTCGCCAGCAGCGGCCTCGGTCGCCGAGCAGCAGGCGCGCTTCGACCGGTTTCGGGCGCGCTTCAACGTGGAGCGCCCGCACGGGGCGATCGGCCAAGCGACACCGGCCTCGCGATGGCAGCCGCCCACTCGCACCTTGCCGACGCGCCTCGCCGATCCCTGGTACGACGCGGACCACGAGGTTCGCCGCGTGCGCCACACCGGCCAGATCAAGTGGTGGGGCGAGTTCGTCTTCATCGGCGAGCCGCTGGCCGGTGAGCTCGTCGGTCTCGCCGAGATCAATGATGGGGTGCATGTCGTGCGCGTCGCCGGACGCGATCTCGGCGTGATCGGCCGCGACGGCCAATTCCTGCGCTTTGCTCCGCCGCTTGCGTCTGCGCGCCGCTCCGGAACCGGCCGTGACAGCAGAACACTGACCAAATATTGGCAGGCATCAGCTCGGTCCAATGTGTCAGGGATCGACCCGGTCGGACACAAAGGAGCAGAAAGCCACACCCGAAACCCAACCCGCGCAACCCGCTCTCTGACCCTCAGTCGGCAGCGGCGAGTGTCAGGTGATTACCGTTCTTGTACACCAGTTGGACGCATCTCGTGAAAACGCGATGCCGACGGACTCACGTAAGAATGACAACAGCAAGCATACCCAAAACGATCAGGATCAGGCCGCCGATTAACATGGGCAGAAGCGAGTGGCCTTTTTCATGACTGGCTCCGCTCGCGGCCGTTGCAGTATATGTCCTGGGATGTCGCTCGTCTCCCTTCGGCTCGTCGTTTTGTCGTTTGGCCATGGCCTCACTCCTTTCCCGACACGTTAGCCCGATATCGCCTTGGCGGTGATGTTGTCACGGGCGTGTACCTAGGCCGCATCAACTTATCACAATTCCTGTCATGCCGCTTGTCGCCAGGGTCCGCTCCGCTTCGCCGCCGGAACTTCGTATGGGAGGATGCCAGCCCGTGCGGACATCACTGCACCGGATGAAGTGGATGGTGCTCACAAAGGTATATCTACGCGTCTGATCAATTGTTTACCCGCGTTACCATCAACGCCCCCCTGTCACATCGACAATTGCGCCCGTCACGTAGCTCGCCTGATCAGAAAGCAACCAGAGAATGCTCTCCGCGACCTCTTCCGGTCGTCCGGCCCGCTTCATTGGGGCCGAATCGCCGTGCACATCAACTTGCTCGGGTTGTCCAGCCGAGGCATGAATGTCGGTATCGATTAGTCCCGGCCGAACCGCGTTGACGCGAATGCCTTCCTCTCCCACCTCGCGGGCAAGCCCCAGGGTGAAAGAATCGATCGCTCCTTTTGACGCAGCATAAGTAACAAAACGCCCTGGAGCTCCGAGACGTGAACCGACGCTTCCCACATTGACTATGCTGCCGCCCTTGCCACCGCGCCGGGTTGACATGCGGAGGATCGCTTCACGCGCACACAGGATTGGACCTGCAACATTGATTCTCAAGAGATCGGCTAAGTCATTGGCCTCGATTGCTTCCACGCGACCGAAGACCGGAAGAATGCCGGCGTTGTTGACCAGCGCGTCGAGTGGTCCTAACTGCCGGTCAATAGTCGAAAACAAACGGAGTACATCTTCTTCTCGGGATACGTCGGCTTTAACCGCCATTGCTTGGCCGCCTGCAGCCGTGATCTCTTCGACGAGGCGTTCGGCTTGCTCCGCCTCTCGGCGATAATTGATGCAGACCTTGAAGCCACGGCTTCCGGCCAAGATCGCACACGCGGCGCCGATACCACGGCTGGCCCCTGTCACGAGAAGGACTGTCATCGTTGTCAGTTCCACTTCCATCATTCATGCGCTTTGGAGCGGGAAGCCGTCCAAAATCGTGTCTATTTCAAACCGCACCCAAATCGGGGGTGACCAGTTTCGCCCAACCGCGCAAGCCGGAGGAGCAACGTTCGGATGCGGGACATTGGTCGCTCTGGTTCACATCGTTCGGCAACCCGATTCTTGCTGCCGGCAGCTTTGGACAAGAGCTTGCCACAAGGGTGGGACGGCTCACTCGCAACTCTCCCTCTCAGATGCTGTCAAACGACATCCGGAACTGCCCCCTCGTATTGCCTCACGTGACGTTGTTACCGAGCAGTGAGCGAGCAGGCTGTACGTGACCATCTGATGATCCGAAGTCAGAGGTGTGCGGTGCAAGTGCCCTTTCGGTCGTGTCAATAAGCTGCCGAGCTTCCTTCCTCCGCCAAGCCATGATCAGTCGCTGCACGGTTCTGAGTTGGCTCCTTTCGAAGGTTGCGCAGGCACGCTCGCCAAGGCGCTTCAGCACTTCGGCTCCCGTAAGGTGAGGCTCGACCGTAAGCCATGCGTCGATCTCAGCAGCATAGGGATCGAGCATCGACGGGCGGCGTGGCACCGGCTTCTTGCGCACGTAGGGGCGCCGGTGGATCGCAAGCTGCTCGCCGGCATCGTTCCCCCTGCCGAGCTTTTGTGCGAAGGCAGAGCGGCTCAAGGTGATGATTCCTTTGTTGCCGTCGGCGTCGGCAGTTCGAACTGTCGCCGCGCCTCGCGGTGTGGATTGCGCGGCCGCCCGTGGTTTGCCTTCGGCGGACACGGAGGCGCGCGCTTTGGCCTTGAGGTGAGACGCGGTCTGCTTGGCTTTGGTCGCCCGCGAGGTCGGGGGTGTTCCCGAGGCTTTGGAAGCCTTGCCGGAGTTGATTTCCAGAACTGCGGCCGTGCGCCCCTTCCCGTGCTTGTTCGCGCTTCCGGTAGGTTTGGTGACATTGCGCGCAGCCTGTGACTGGCGCCTCGACCTTTTGGGTGTGGCTCTGCTCATAACGCATCCTTTTGGGTGTACTTCCTGAACGCAGGAGCCGGACAATGGCTGCGGAAAACGCCGCTGAATCTGAGAGATAGATAAGACTCTGGCGGCGTGTCTAAGGTCAAGGCCGCCAGAGGCCTGAGGCCTTGAGCGTGGCCTCGATGATCGCGTTGGGATCAACACCCTTCTTTCCCGGCACCGCGACCGGTGCCGGCAATCCAGAGGCCTGGAATGCGGCCGCGATGACTGCGTTCGGGTCGCTTGAACCGGCGTGGTGAAGAGCGTCGGATTTTGGAGCTGGTTGGCCGGTTTCGTCATGAATCGGCTCGAACCCGTCCCTGCACCAACGCCGTTCTCAAAGCCGAAGTAATCGGCGATGTGGGCAGTGGAAGAAAGCCCGACGTCCAGAAAGAAGGGGCCGGGAACGCCGTAAGCCTCTGGGCTGGTCGAGATGCGTGCCCCATGCCAACGACGGAGATCGACTCGATCAGCCCAGACGAGTTGAACGGCGTCACAATAGACAACTTCGTCAACCGTCCGCGGCCATATCTGCCGCAGCACTTTACAACTATCGACGAGATGATTCAGGATAACTTGCGCAGTCGGGTCCATCTTGGCGTGCACTGGAGCTTCGACGGAACGCACGGGGCCTCTTCAGGCGACCGCATCGCGGAGCACATTTACAGCAACGCCTACCTTTGCTAGCGCCTTGGCATCCCCATCTGACAGAACGGCGTAGCTGTGGTACGGCATGATCGGCACCAGGATGCGGCCTTGTAACTGCTCGGTGAGACCGTCTTACCGAGCATGCTATCGTTGCCTATCAGAGCACTCGAGTGGAGCGTTGCTGCTCCTGATCCCTTAAGCAGCACGTCGGGTGGACGGCTGCTCGCTCCGACAAGAGTCCGACAAACATGCGTGAAAATCGCCTCGTACAAGATCAACAACATCAACAAGCGGCTACCCACGCTGCTGCAATGGCTGCACGACGCTCAGCCCGACGTCGTCTGCCTGCAGGAGTTGCTCTTTCGGCGAATCCCCATTGTGAGTGTGGGGTCACCGCGACCCGCTTCGGGGCAGCAAAAGAGATAGGGCGCGGTTGCGGAGCGTGACGCTGCCGAGTGTGCACGAAAAGATGAGTCGTTGGACCCAGCCGTAGAGATTGGAACGCCTGTTGCACCACAGGTGTTAGCCCAGATCGTCGTAAGGGGCTGAACCAACCATGACCTCCTTCCCAATCATCTCCGTTCTCAGTCTGGTCATCGCCGTTCAGTTGGCGACGTCAGCGCATGCCCAGCGAGAAAGCTTAGCCCAAGGCCCTCCTCAATCTGAGGAACGCCCCCCCATACGAGAGCGAGATCAGCGCGGAGCAGAAGGGGAGCAACCCGGGCGGGCCGAACGCGAAAAACAGCGGCCCGGTGAGGAACAGCGGGGCCGCGCCGAGCGCGAGAAGCAGCAGGCCGGCGAGCGCGACAAGCAGCAGCAGCGGGTCCAGGAGGAACAGCGCGGCCGCGCCGAGCGCGAGAAGCAGCAGGCCGGTGAACGCGACAAGCAGCAGCAGCGGGACCAGGAGGAACAGCGGGGCCGCGCCGAGCGCGAGAAGCAACAGGCCGGCGAGCGCGACAAGCAGCAGCGGGTCCAGGAGGAGCAGCGCGACCGCGCCGAGCGCGAGAAGCAACAGGCCGGTGAACGCGACAAGCAGCAGCGGGCTCAGGAGGAGCAGCGCGACCGCGCGGAGCGCGAGAAGCAGCAGGCCGGCGAGCGCGACAAGCAGCAGCGGGCTCGGGAGGAGCAGCGCGACCGCGCCGACCGCGAGAAGCAGCAGGCCGGGGAGCGAGATAAGCAGCAGCGGGCTCAGGAGGAGCAGCGCGACCGCGCCGAGCGCGAGAAGCGACAGGCCGGCGAGCGCGACAAGCAGCAGCAGCGGGTCCAGGAGGAGCAGCGCGACCGGGCGGAGCGCGAGAAGCATCAGGCCGGGGAGCGAGATAAGCAGCAGCGGACCCAGGAGGAGCAGCGCGACCGCGCGGAGCGCGAGAAGCAGCAAGCCGGTGAACGCGACAAGCAGCAGCGGGCTCGGGAGGAGCAGCGCGACCGCGCCGACCGCGAGAAGCAGCAGGCCGGGGAGCGAGATAAGCAGCAGCGGACCCAGGAGGAGCAGCGGGGCCGAGCCGACCGCGAGAAGCAGCAGGCCGGTGAGCGCGACAAGCAGCAGCGGCCCAGTGAGGAGCAACGCGGCCGCGCTGACGGGGCCTCCCCCCATACAGCACCGCCTCATGATCGTGCAGCGCGGGCCGCTGAAGAGCAGATCGAGCGGGACCGCACACGTCTTGAGGATCAGCGCAGGCGCCAGCGGGATGAGCGAGCGCGGTTGACTAAGGAACGTGATGAGAGCGGGAAGCAGGCGGGCAATGAACGTCTGCGCGAGCGGGAGCAACAATTGCGCGAACAAGAGGAGCATCTGGAATCGCTCGAGAATCGCCTACGGACTCGCGAGAGCGAACTCCGCGACCGCCGTGCGCGCGGGGATAGGCCCGGAAGCGAAGTGCGTCGATTGGAAGATGTGCAGCGCGGCCGTCGTGAGCGTGTTGAGGATGGCGGCCTCCGAGTCATCGAGGAACCCGACAAGCGGGTGATTGTGCACGACGGCGGCCGCTCGTTCATTCGTCATGATGCAATAGAGCGCTTCAGGCGTCTTGGTCACGACCTTCGGACGGCCCGCCGTCCCGACGGCACGGTCATAACTATCGACCGGCGACCGAACGGTGTCGAGGTCGTAACCGAGCAGACGGCCGACGGTCAGCTTCTTCGGCGTTACCGGCGTGATCGAGGCCGTGAGATCGTGTTGATCGACAACCGTCAATTCTATGCCGCTCACGGCGGACGTGGGCGGCGTTACAGTCCATCCGATTTCGTCGTCGACATCCCTGAGCCGCGAATTGATCGTGCACGTCATATCGTGGAGTACAGCGGGGCATCAGAGGACGAGATCTACGATACCCTGGTTGCTCCTCCCGTAGAGCCCTTGCGGCGCAACTACTCGCTGGATCAGGTAAAGTACACGCAGCATCTGCGGCAATATATGAGGCGAATTGATCTCGACGAGATCAATTTTGAATTTGGCTCTTGGGAGCTCGATCAAGCGGCCTACCAGAGCCTCGAGCGCGTAGCGCATGCGATGGAACGTGTGATCACCCGCAAACCCAATGAGATCTTTCTCATAGAGGGACATACAGACGCGGTCGGCTCAGAGGAGGATAACCTCACCCTTTCAGACCGGCGCGCCGAAGCGGTCGCGGTTGCCTTGACCGAGACTTTCGGGCTGGCGTCCGAGAACCTTACGACGCAAGGGTATGGCGAGCAGTATCTGAAGCTGAACACGGAACAGCCAGAACGGATCAACCGGCGCGTGGCGATCCGGCGCATCACCCCGCTGATCTCGCAAAAGGACTAGCCACAGACCCTCGCGTCGGAACGAGTCGGCCGGGGCGTCCCCCCGACCGACCGCCCAACGGTAATCTGAATAGCGGCGGCCCCACTTAATTTTCACAGTTTAGCGCGTGCAACTCATGATCCGGCACGCGCGCCCCGGCCGAGACCAGAACTTGCTTCGGGTCGCCATTTACGGCGCCCTCCGCGTCGCCGAGCTGGTTGGACTGACCTGGTCGCAGGTCATTCATCCGCAGGGACTGTGGCGAGGTGCAGCTCGACGTCATTGGCAACGGCGATAAGACCCGCAATATCCTCCTCTCGGCCACACTCGCCCACGATCTGTGGCTCTGCGCGAGGGAGGCGAGTCAAGCAAGGGTGTTTGCGATCAGCGAGCGGCGGGTGGCCTAGCATGCCCCTGCCAGTCATACGCTCGACAACGGCGCCTCGATCGGTCTTCTCTCGTCGACGCTCGGCCATGCCGATCCAAAGACGACGTCTACGTGCATGCCAAGCCAGGCGACAGCTCATCGCGCTTCCAGAAATGACTCCCGAGAGCAGGGGCGGTCAGAGCCGGTCCTAGGGGCGACCGCTGTCTCCTAGCCTCGACCGTGGCGGTCACTGAATCCAGTTTGCCTGGCGACGAACTCTGAGATGAGCTTCTCTTACGCCTTGCAGGCGAATTGGCCTCGAAGATGGCTTGGCAATGGTTATTTGAGGGCTGACCTCACCACCGATAGCCGCAGTGTCAAAAGCGTGGGGTTCAACTACAAGCCGGGCGGCGATGATAACCCGGTGGGGACGGGCCAATGAAACAGTACGATGATGCTAAGGTGGATCAATGGCTCACCCTGGCCCGTAGTCTCGGTGATATAGCTGCGCCCGTCGTTTCGAAGCTTTCGAGCCTGGCTCATCGGCCCTTCGGAGACGGTCTGGATGGCGCAGCCGACGCTGCCCGGTTCCTCACAGGTATCGTTCCGGCGCCGCTGAAGCCGGTCGCCCTCGCATTGACCCTCGATTTGCAGGATGTTGTTCGGTCAAGATGCCGCGATTAACATGAGACGGCTACCCACTCTTCAGGTCTCGGTCTGAGGTGAGATGTGGCGGCGAACGTGAGCCTCACCCGCATTGCGCTTTCAGTGTTGCCCAGAGCGCGTTTAAACGGCGATGCGTGTCCACGAGCGCAGCAATCGCCCTCGACAGACACTTGCGTGATCACCTGAACGCGGCAAAAACTGGGCTGGAGTGCCGTCGGCCGTTGCTCACGGCCGACCACATCGCTACGACTGCCCGCGATTGTTCACTAGCCACGCTCCGATGCTAACTTGACGAGCATCTGGGACCTTTGAGGTATATGAGCCGTCAATAGATAGACACATATGCCATGGGCCGCTTGTCTTACCGGCTGGACGCACTAAACTTTTTTCTTGCCGATGTGCGAGGCGGTCTCGGCGCCTTCGTCAGCGTGTTTCTTGTTACGGCAGCTAGTTGGACTCCGGCAGAGGTCGGCGTCGTTTTGACGTTGAGTGGACTGATCGGCATCGCTTTTCATACCCCCGTCGGGGCCATGATTGATGCCGTCCGGGATAAAAGGACGATACTAATCGGCGCCGTGGTCCTTTTGGCCGTGTGTGCGATCGCGATCGAGCGTCGGCCGTCCGGGCCTGTGGTCTTCACTGCAGATGTCGTAATGGCCGTGCTGGGTGGCGTGTTCGCACCGACGGTCGCGGCACTCACCCTGGGGCTTTTCCCCGATCAGCAGCTTGCTGCGCGGTTTGCGCGGAACGCCGTCTGGGACAGGATTGGCAATCTCACCATCGCGGCCTTGGTAGGCATAATGGGTTGGGTGTGGACCCAGCACACGACGTTTTATCTCATACCCGTGTTTGCAGCAGTGACGACGGTCGTCGTGCTCACAATCCCGGCTAGCGCCATAGATCACGACCGCGCTCGAGGTTTTGTCTGGGACCAGATAAACAGGCGTCCGCAACCTTTCTGGCGACTGGTTTGGGCAAACAGACCGCTGCTCCTTCTGGCTATGATCGCCGCAGTGTTTCACTTTGCAAACGCCTCCATGCTGCCACTTGTCGGCCAAAAACTAGCACTCGCGAACCCTGGAAGCGAAACCGCGTTACTGTCAGCCTGCATCATCATCGCACAGGCATCGACCATTCCTGCAGCGCACGTAGCGGGTTGTAATGTCAAGACCTGGGGGCTTAAAGCAATTCTCGCCACCGCGTGTCTGGCACTTGTCCTTAGAGGGTGGATTTTCGCCACCACTGTTAGCCTCCCTGTCCTATTGGCGGCTCAGATTCTGGATGGCATAGCAGCAGGGCTGTGGGACGTCGTCTTGCCTTTGTTCCTCGCCCGTATCGTGGCCGGGTCGGGACGGTATAGCGCCAGCCGAGGCGTAGTCGGCACAGTGCAAGGGATCGGCGGATCGATCAGCAATGCCGCAGCCGGCGCTCTCGTCGTCTGGGGCGGCTATCCAGCAACATTCGCCGCCCTTGCCATCACCGCTGGCGTCGCTTGCGTTTTGGTGGCCACATTGCCTCGACCTGATGCAGAGATAGAATAGGTGGAGCTCAGCCGATCGAGAGCGTCGGGACGGAGGTCTGGTCAAGCGGAGGGACGGCTTCCCAGTCTCGCTCATAGACGCGCGGCCAGCGACACGTGACGACGTTGCGGTCGAACTTAGCGCGCATTTTGAGGCCGCACCCTTACTCTTGATCCCGCCATCGACCGCGTGCCAAACACGAGGTGCACGTGTCTGATCCAAAACAAGTTCCACTGTGGGTTCGATTCGAACTCCTGACCAAGAGTTTGGCTACCCTTGCCGACAACGAGGTGAGATTAGCAGGGGGTGACCCCGCCCATGAACGTGCCGCGCCCACCAAGCATGACATCCTGGACCAGGTCGAGGATCTCGTGGTGCAGTTGGAAGCCTTGCAAACCGAATAACAAGCTGCGTCGCGTCGGCAGCCTCTTGGGTACGGGGTGACCCTCTCCGACGCGCACGCTGGCAATCCCCGCAGGCGGCCGCCGTCACCACAAAACCGAAACCCTATGCAGCCCTCCGAATCCCGGACGCGGCTGGGTAATCAGGCACCTCTATCGAGGCCGAAAAACAGAATAACCGGGCTCAGATTATCGTGCGTCTCGACAGTGGTAAAGACGAGTTGGACGACATTGCCACAGCTGCCGCATCGAGATATCAGAGTACCGATATTCAGAGATAGTGCGCCAACGCCATGCGGGATCGAGCTTTTTAGCCTCCTCTTTTGCCCCTTCGTTGATGAATGCTATAGTTCGGCATCTCAGAAGGGCCGGCTCATGCTCACGAACGACGTTCGCCGCTACGGTTTGGCCGTACTGATCCTTGCTGCTGCAATAGCTGCGAGGTGGGGTCTCGATTTTATTGCCCCTAAACGGTCCCCGTTCTTGACGTTTTTCCCAGCAGTTTTGGCCGCCGCATGGTTCTGCGGAAGAGGGCCAGCGCTGTGGGTTTTGGCCGTGGGATCAACGGCAACTTTGTGGGTATGGACCAGCGACCCGATAACCGTGCAAATTGGGGCGTCGGCGGTCTTCATGATCGTCAATTTGGCCATCATTTCTATGGTCGATCATCTGCAGAAAGTTCAGCGAGAACTGATAATCCGTGATGAGCAACTTAGCCTCATCAATCAGGAGCTTCACCATCGGATCAAAAACCTGTTCGCCGTCACCAATTCCATCTGTTCCAGCACCATCAAGGCGGGGCTCCCGCCCGATGAGACATTGAACGCTATTAGTGGCCGCATCCAGTCGATTGCCCGGGCGCAAGACCTGTTGAGTGTAGGCTCTCGCTCAGGAGCCGCAGTGGACAACCTCATTCAATCTGTTGTCTTACCATTAGCTCCCGACCGGAGCCGTGTGCAGTTCACTGGACCGCCGGCAGAGCTGAGGTCTGAAGACACCACGTCGTTTGCTTTGATCTTGCACGAACTGGGGACCAACGCCCTCAAGTATGGTGCGTGGTCTGACCCGAAGGGACTGGTCAACATCGCATGGACAGTGAAAGCCGGATCGGAGACGGAGCGCCAACTCGATTTTGAGTGGTCAGAGCACGATGGGCCACATGTGTCCCCACCGCCCCGGGATGGGCTTGGCTCGAAGCTGATCCGACGAGCGCTTCCCGGCGCCACGGTCGACCATGACTTGAAGGCCGATGGCCTTAGCTGCCGGATTAGAATTGGCCTTCCCGCTCAGCACGACCGAGAAGACTGTCGTTCACTTGCTGGCTCGCCTCGGTTTGTTGCTGCTTGAATCGCCGTTACGAGGTCGGGTTGAGGTGAACTCGGCATCGTGGTCAACACCTGCTACACGCTCAATGTCCGCCTCTCGCAGGCGTTCGTGGGCATCAATGATCTTCCAGGGCAACAGGGACTGTTCGGAAAACACCCTACGAAGGCCGACAGCCAGCCACTTGTGATATTGCAATGTCAACGTCGTATCCTCCAGATAAAACCGTCAGGCCTCTGCGAGAACATGACTAGTCTAGTCATCTGTTCGCCGCCTCTTTCGGTCGACGCTCTTTTCATCACCCCTCAATCGTTTGAGGGCCATCACGATGATTGCCGATAGCTCTCCGATCCCAGCAGTCTGGCTGGCACGGCGATATCTTTGCTCGCGGCAGCGATAAGTACATAGGTAATATGGCCACCCCTTTGTTCCCGCTCCAAGAGGAAAAAAGATGAATAATTTCATCGTGATACGGATGACGGGTTGTCCACGTTATTGCGAACGCACACATCCCCATTGAGGCAAATACGGAACTTCCAACCAACTCCGAACGTTCGCTTTTGTTCACAATTGAGGAGCATCGCAATGGGCGCCAAGATCGACAAAGCGAAGGGTTGGATCAAAGAAAAGGTCGGAAAGGCAACTGGCAGTACCCGCACCGAAGCCGAAGGAAAAGCCGATAAGGCCAAGGGAAGCGTCAAGGAGGCCGCCGAGAAGACAAAGGAGGCCGCCAAGGGCGTCCGAGATAGCGTCAAGAAGGGTTGAACACCGTTTTAAACATAGGCGTGGCAAGAGCCGACTGAATGCTGTCAGCGGAACAATCCGCTATTCGTACCACGTGTTTCGTGTATGTCCGCCACCCACCAGCTATCAGAGACGGGTGACCACAGCGGGAGGCGGGACAGGAGGAGCATTCCATAGACGGCGATGTCGGGGTCGGCCCTTTGCGCGATATCGAGCGTCAACCTATAACAGCGGACATCTTCACATTGGCCGAGAAAGCGAGGCACACGAAAGCCAACTGTCAGCCCGGCAGGCTGACAACAATGTCGGTTTTTTTGCCCGCGTGTTGTCGAGCGCCTCTTTCAGGAGCTCGACTTCGAGGGTCTTGCGGCCGAGCTGCCGCTCCAGCTCCCGGATGCGGACTTCGAGCTTGCGTATTTCCGAGGCGCCGATCAACTCTTCATCCGATCCCACGGCCGCCGCGCCTCCGTCTGCCAACAGCTTGCGCCATCTGAACAGAAGGTTGGCGGCCACGCCATGGCGGCGTGCAACTTCTGACACCGACTGCCGGGCTCGTAGCTCTCCTCGAGATACGCAGCTTCTGCTCGGTGCTCCAGCGCCGGCGTCGTGCCGGTCCTGTGATCACCTCGATCCGCTGATAGGCGGTCTCCGACATAAGCCTGTGCCTAGGGATAGACCTAGGCCTCCCTGCTTACGCCGGGTGTCCGGGAACGGGGGCCAGTTCACTGAACGATCCCGTGTTCTGGTAGGAGGCCGTCCGCGTGGTCCGTGACCACTCCGCTTTCCTTCCTGATAATGCGACGGCCCGCGGCGAACCGCTCTCTGACTTCGCGGCCCAAAGCGCCGAGAATGCCTGCGAGCGCTCCACGCGCGCATGACCGCTTCGAAACTGTTCAAGGTGAGGTTTGAGCCATGCTCCAGGCCTGGTTGTCCTACGGCTACATCGTTCTGCTCGCGATTTGTGTACTCGCCTATGTCCTTTGGCGCAGGGGCGGTGCCGTTCTGGCCATCACCTCGGCGCTGGTGGGTATCCCCCTCTGGTTCGGATGGGAATACGCGCGACCCTCCTGGACGACCGGCATTGTGACCGGAACAGAAGTGCGCCGCAGCGATCCCGACGCCCGCGGTAACACGAGCGACATCCAATACATCTACATGCGCAATCAATCCGACCGGGGGCTCGAACTGATCAACGAGGATTCCTGGTGGTGGTTGAAGCGCAATAGCGATCGGGTCTTTAACGACGCCAAGACCGCCGAGGCTCGCAAGACAGAAGTGACCCTCCTGTGGAACGGGTGGCGCTCCACCCTCTTCTCGTTCTACCCCAATGTGATTGCCATCGGCGCCGCTGGCTCCTGGCCGCTGTGGTCTGTGCGGACCATCACCTTCTACGGACTGTCCATCTTCCTGTGGCTCGGCTACTTCTATGGCTTCATCAGGCTGCTAAAGTGGAGTACTTCGCCGGATGCCCACAACGCTGATCGCGCGTAGGTCAAGAGCCACTGCACCCCGTCCCAAACAACGCGGAGGTCGGCTTACCCTGTATGCGCCCGTTCGTGCGACGTATCCTATATCAGACGCAGCCGGGTTTTCCTCTTGGCGTCCGAATATGCCAGTTGTGCGATCACCTATTGAGCAGCCTTCCCATGCTTCGCCAGCCAGTGTTCGGCCTCCTCCAGGGTGAAGGAAAACTCGGCACCGGGAATGCCGGAAGCAACCCTGGCGCCGCCAGCAACAAGGCAGACGCGTCCATGATGAGGGCCCTTGCCGACTTTTTCTACGCGATATCCCTTGGCCTCCGCTAAGCGAGCGACGCTCTTTTCCTGCGACTTGCTCATGGGGAGCTCTTGAACCAGTGCGCACGCAGCACGCGGGATTGCCACCTGAATGCGCCTCTATGAATATGGTCGGAGGTTAGCGTGGCGTCCATACTTTCAACGCGCCCTGAGTTGCGTCCGTAGCCCGGGGTTTGTCGCTTCATCATCAGTTGTCTAAGCGCCGGAGCAAAAATCCCTCACCGCCGAACCCTCAAGGCAAGCCACGTGATCTCCGCGGACGAGCACCTCACTCATTGCCTCAAGTTCTTGCGCCCGTCCCCCTCGTCATTCGTGGCGTCGTATGTGTGAGTGGATCTCGGCCACGACTTCATTCGGCTTCTCCTCGGGCAGGAAATGTCCGCAATCCAGCCCGCGACCTTGGACACTGTGGGCCCGCTCTCGCCACGTCGTCAGCATGTCCAGGCCCTTTCCAGTTTGCCAGCCCGGCCGCTTCGCCGTGTTCGAACCCCACAGCACGAGCATCGGCGTGTCGATCTTGCGACCCCGATCCACCTCGTCGTGCTCAAGATCGAGTGCCACGGCACGATATTCGGCGCACGTCGCAGCGACTCCCTCGGACGTGCAGAAGCAACGAGCATACTCTGCGTAGGCTTCGGGCGAGAGTGCGTCCGGCGTGGCGCACCATCGCTCCATCAGGAAATCGAAATACGCTCGAGCGCTGTTGCCGATCAGCGTCTCGGGGAGAGGATAGGGCTGCCGCATCAAGTTCCAGTGGAAGAACGCGAAGGCTAGCGACGCATCCATCCCGTCGAAGGCCGCTTGTGTGGCAACCACGTCGAGGGAGATGAAGGTCGCGATGCGGTCAGGGTGATCGAGCGCCATGCGATGCGCGACGCGAGCACCGCGATCATGGCCCACCACATGCCACTGGCGAATGCCGAGGGCGTCCATTACGCCGACGATATCGTTCGCGAGTGTCCGCTTGCAGTACACGGCGTGATCATCCGGGGCTGCCTTAGGCTTGTCACTATCACCATATCCCCGCAAATCAGGCGCGATCACCGTATAGTGCGTGGCGAGCAACGGGGCGACCTTGTGCCAGAGCACGTGCGTCTGCGGATATCCGTGGAGCAACAGAATGGGATCGCCTGTGCCGCCCCTCACGAGATTGATCGTTACGCCGTTGCTTGTGATCCGCTTTTGCTCGAAGCTCGGAAAGAAGTCCGCCATTGGTCCACTTCGCTCCTGACCATCCTAGGATCGAATTGCAAGCTTCACCCGGCGAATGCGACGCCACAACCCCAGACTTTGCCCCCTAGCGGCCACCGTGGCAGGCGTGACCCTGGGCGTCTTGCGAACGCGCGCCCAGTTATATCAGACCGCCACCATAGCCGAGCCACCATTAGTTTACTTGGTGGCCGGCGCCGACATGCTCGGGGTAGTCGACACCGACATGGTGATGTTGCCGTACCCGAAGTACACGAGCCCGCCAAATACGACGGCAAAGACCATGGCCGTGACGAAAGCGTTGGTAACACGGCTGCCAAAAGCAAGCGCATTGCCGATGAGGCTGATCACAAAGACGACCACAGCTGCAATGAGCACCGGTTCCAGCCAAAGGTAGTCTGGGGGTAGGAACATCTGTTTCCCTCCTGAGTTCGAAGCGCGACTAGGACTTGAGGGATTGGGTTCCGCGGAGTTGTGTGGCCCTGAATGCGAGGGAGTTCGTCACAGGAGAGAGTGGTGCAAGAGAAAACGATGGCCGAGGCAACGGATGTCGCAGCGGATGCCGCCGACACGGTGAAGGATGCCGCGGCGCAGGTCGTCCACAGCGCGGAAAACGTCGCGGATGAGCTGAACAGTGCAAGACGCAAATCACTGAGAGAGCAGCTGTTCGTGTTGGGCGCGCTCTGGAAGCGCTAGCCGTCGCTTGACTCGCATCAACTCCGATCCGTCTCATGTTGCTACAGCAACTCTAGGCATCTCGAGTCGGAGGTCGGAAGTGAGATACTCGGTGGCTGAACACTATCAATTTCGCGCTGATCTGGCGCGCTCGATAGCAGCGATCGTTGCGGACGAGAACACGCGTGAAGCGATGTTGAAAACTGCCGAAGCCTATGAAGCACTGAGAAGGGCCGCACTCGCTGCTGAGGTGGTCACGGAGGATGAGACGACAATACGGCGTGCGAATGGGGTCTGTAAGTAGCTAGCAATCACACCGCCCTACCTCGATGATGCTGTCATGGCTGCAAACTCGGTGTCGTGGGGGTAAGGTGAGGGTTTGTTGAGAGTGATGTGGTGCTGCGCATCAGTTCGAATGACTTCGAGCGCGACGCGCAATCCGCATTATTCATGCAACACCACATGATCAGATTATTGCATGAGCGGTCCATGAAGATCAGCTCGCGGTGGGGATAACTCCTGGGGACAGGGGGACAGTGGCGAACCGCGGAACCAGCTCCAGACTACGGTGGTTTAGACGAACCTTTAATGGTTTGGAGAAACGTCAAGAAGTGCCGCGTCGTTGAGACCCGCCCCACCGAGAAGACGCTCGTCGTCGTGGGCGATCGGGCCTACGTCACCCGGCAAGAGGCAGAGAAGCAGATAAAGGTCGTGTGCAAGGAGAAGTAACGTTGCCAGAAAGGCCCATCGCGATGCGGTGGGGCTTTCTCTACTTCAGCGTCACCCCACTTTCCGGACGCGGCCCTGATCTCACTCCAGAAGATCGCACCAGGTGGTATTGATCGGTGTTTGCGGCCGGCGCGCCGTGCTGCGTCTTCCATTTACTGCGCAGTAGGTTCACGAGACGTTCGAGATAATCGGTTTCCGGTGAGCCGTCGATACCGCCCGTGAGTTCATTGGTGGCATTGGCCGCCGCGATGAGGTCGGGAACGGTAACGTTGACGTGTCAGATGCAACCGACTCCGCGGAAGTCTGGGACAGCCCGATGGTCCGCGTTTAAGTCCTGATCAAGAGGCACCGATGGGCAACGAGACAAAGAAAAGCACCGACAGGCAGACGGCAGACGCCGACGATGTGCGTAAGGACAAGAGCGACAAGGACGTCGAGAAGTTCGACGAGACAAAGGGTGTCGACTACCAGGTCACGATCGACAATGCTGGAGAGGCGCGGGATGCGGTCAAAGAGGACCGCGGCTAGGCATACTCAGGGGGTGAATCGAACCTGCCACGGGTCCAACGCTCTGACGACCGCTTGCAAGAAAAACCACCACTACAGTGATATCGCTTCCAGCCGCGTCGTCGGCTCGCGTCAGGGAATAGAGACGTGGGAGCCGCAGACTGACGAGTGCCAGATGCTTTTGACGATAACACCACGGGCACTATCGCTTCATGAACCGCCGTCCGGGCGCTCATAAGCGACCACAAGCACGACGACGCTCAGAAGAAATGCAACGGCCGCAGCGCTATATACCGCGGCAGGCAGAGCGCTGCCGAACTTATAAGACTCATACGCGAGGTATGCTGCGACGCTGCAAAGCGCAATCGAGAAAAGTATCAACACTGCTTTCATGTCCCGCTCCTCTATCAGTGGGTTTACCCGAGCCTTTGGGTGGGAAACATTGGGAATGGACGCTTGTTCCGACGTCCGAATTGCCCACTTGAGCCCGCACCCGTTTGCCTGTGCTGATCCACTCCGATGCATGGCTCCATGAGCCAAAGCTCGACGGCTGGCGCCTGCAGGAACCCCATCAGCTGGCGCGGACTGTCGAACCGCGTGAGGTCACCAAGTTCCGCCATCAGGATGGAAGCAGCTACCAAGTCGATGCCGCGCATCGCCTGCAATGCCTCCACCACCGGGGCCATCGACCATTGCGGCACGTGCTCGGCAATCGCCGCTTCGAGCCGGGCCACGCGCTCGCTTGCCTGCCGCGCCGCCATAGCTAGTTCCTCAAAGGCAATGCGTTGCTCGACGCGATCGAAAGCCTGTTCGGTGAGCCAGCGAGCATGCGTGGCACCCCACGTCTTCTTCCGCGGATAGATGCGACCGTGTCGCAGCAGGAGCGCTGTAACCTGCTGGCGCTTGCGCGTCTGATCCTGTGCAGCCGCCTCCCTCGCCCGAACCAGATCACGCATGGCTTCGTGGCGGGCGTCCGGCACCCAGACGGCCGTCAGCTCGCCCGCGCGCAATAGCTTGGCGAGGTTCTCAGCATCGCGCCGGTTCGTCTTCACCCGATTGCCGGCCCTCATTGGAATGAGCGAGGGCGCTACGACGATGCACTCGTGCCCGAGATCGCCGATCCACCTGAACAACCCGTATCCCGTGGGGCCGGCCTCGTAGCAGAACGTCATCTTCGTGTACGTCTTCGACAGCTTGGCGATCAGGCGTCGTGTCGCATCCGCCGTATTCTCAATCTCGCCAAGATAGCGCACTTCGCCATTGCGTCCGCCTTGGGCGATAGCCACGGCATTCTTCGCCTTGGCCACGTCCAATCCGACGAAAACCTCGCTATGATTCCCCACGGCTCGCCCTCCTTGCGTTGAGGATAGGCCCGGGATCTCCCGGGTAACCCTCGCGACTCGCATCGAGGGCGAGCCGCCTCAAGGGCGAAGACGGACATAGGGTCTTACAGTTGATCCGACGCAGGAATAACCCCGCTGGGCCGAAACTCCAAAAGCGAAAACCCAGTGCACCGGGGGAGATGCACTGGGTCTAGTCACGCTCGCGCTGGGTCGATGGGAGAGGCGCGAACATCGCATCTACAACTCCACCCGGTGTTTGAAGTTCCGACCGTCTCAGCTTTTCCATCACGCTCCAGCGACGAAGCCGATGCCCGCAGCAATCGCCAACGTGGCCATAGGTTGGGTCGCCAAGGATCGGCGGACCACCTTGTTTACTTCTACTGCAGCTACGTCCGCTTGCTCGCCCGCCTGAATAGCAGCATCTCTCACCGTGTCCGCTGCATCAGCAGCAACATCAGTTGCCTTATCGGCCATCGTCTTCTCTTGCACGGCAGGCTCCTCTGGGCAACGCCCTCCCGTCAGGGCCGGTGGTTCACAACTTCATTGGAGAAGTTTCGTTCCGCGCCAACAAAACTCGCCCGGCGATCTCGACCTGGCTTTCGAACCCAGCGCGTTGCAGACGAAGTCGCTACGAACAAGGGAACTCGCGTTACCATCTTTGGTTTAGGCGGCAGACTTTTCGGTATCGACAGGAGAAGTACGATGGATTGCGGTGATCAGGGACAGAGTGACGACAAAGTCGACGAGGTGAACCCGGCAGACGAGCCAAAAGTCGAGGACGCCGATGCAGTTGATGACGGCGACGAGATTGACGAAGAAGAAGACAAGCAGTCCGATTTGGATGTCCCCGGTGGCAAAGGGCTAGTCCAAAAATAGAATGACGATAAGTGTGCAGCTGCCGCTATTATCTCGACCCTAGCATGGACCCAAAATGGCAGACGCGGGCTCTTTTGGCTTTTTGGTCGGGATCATAGCGGCACTTTGCACGACGCTGTGCAACGTCCCACAAGTCGTCAAGGTTTACAAGACGAGAGAGACGAATGACCTTTCGCTAAAGATGCTTGTGTTGCTCAACGCCGGTCTTGCGCTTTGGATAACATATGGCTTCATTCAAGGAGATTGGATTATATGCGCTGCAAACATCGTCGGCATCACGTTAACGGGTTATCTCCTGGTGGCAAAACTAATGATGAACGGACATGGCGATAACATTCGTCAGATCACGAGTCGCAAAACTGATATTATTTAATGTCCTATCGAGGCGCTGACAAGATATAAGTCGAGAGATTGTCACCACCGCCAGTGTGATGCGTTCCTTCGATTGGGCGGATCACCGCTGCGGATCGCCCGCTTTGTCATCCTTGGACTCCGCTTCCACCATCAATTTCTTCAGTTGACGCCTTATTCCTAGACCGTCCAAATGACGTCCGACGACGTAGCCCTCATCTCGCAACCGCCGTCGGATCCCTTCCACGGTCTGGATCTCTCCGGACCTCGCGAGTTCGAACGCGCGCTGGATGATATCTTTAGGCACTTTCATCTCGCTTTGTGGCGGTTGACCGCAGCAGTTGTGCGCCCCGTTGACGGGGTTCGTCCGCCACGAGCCATGGCATCACGTGCTTCTCCCATCAGCCATTCCACGTCGCGGGTTTTGTCGTCAGCAATTGACAGTAGGCACGTCGCGAGCCTCGGCCGCGTCGGTTCCATAGTCGCTTTGACGTGGTTGCGACCTAAAATGGACCCCGCTTGATTGAACGCCTGCTGTATCGCGCTGAGACTCTCGGGACCGCAGATCCCGTCTCTAAGATTTTTCATGTTTTTGTGCCGCGCCAGCCAAGTGCAGTGCACTGGTGAAAAGGCGGCCTTAGGCCGCAATCCCGCTGTCGACCAACCCATGGGACGCAACAAATTGCTGGTCAAATTTTGAAGACTGAACGCGTCGGGCTGGGACACGTGCAATGTTGCACTTCGAACATAGCATATCTAAAGCGCTTAGCCCACGCGTTCTGAAAACTGACGTCGAGCGGGGAAAGAGACCGTGGCAGCACTGGAGAGCGCCACGGTCCCGATGCGACGTCCGAGTGTTGGACGTTTGACGGCTTGCGTTGAAGGGGCAAGCGCCGCCGTCGAGGTAGAGACTACATCAAGAGTGACGGACCGGGGAGCCTGCATTGCATCAAGATGTGTCCCCGTTCCTGTGGAAAACGTGGACAACACTTGCTCATGCACCAGACATGGCGTCATCCTGCCCCGGCATCGCGTATCGGGGGATACCCAAGTGGGACGGACACCAGACAATCGTACGCACGCTGCAACTCTGCTTCGGACGCTAGCTGATGCCGCTGACGACCCCAGCGTCTCGATAGAGAGGCTGGGATTGTTGGCGGAGTTGGTCGGGCGGCACCTCGCTGACGAGGCGACAGCGGAGGCGAAGCCCCGAGTCTGGACTGGAAAGTGCGTGGTGCTGGGTGAGCGGGCCTGAGTCGCGCTTGAGGAGGGAGCGGATGACCACCGTCGTCCTCGCTCGTCATCCCCAAGGCCCGCCACACTGCGAGACCATGCTGAGGCAGGGTTCGCGCTCACTCCTACGTGCCGGTCGTGCTGGCGTGTCGGGGAGACCTGGATGCGGGACTGGCTTGCCGACACCCACGGTGTCTCGATGGACGCGCCCACCCCGTGATGGGGATGGGCATTACTGGGGGTAATCATCGCCGTTCGCCCTGGACGAAGGCGCCGGTCGTTGGCGAGCTACCGGTAAGGGCAAGCCAACGAATCCTCACACAGTTGTGATCGCTGAGTTCGCGGTGAGGTACTCGCCATCGCGTCGAAGTGGCAGAACTACGGCGCGGTCACTGTGGTCGACAGGTCCTCGATTGATCGCTCAATTTGAACAAGATCTTGAGCTCCAAATCCGACGCGTAATTGTAATCCGCCCAACCCCAAGGTCCGCCAAGAGGTGGCAACGCCGCAGTCGAAGCGCAGCTAGCTTCTGGCCGCGCTTCATCATGATGTGTGCGACGATTGCCTCGGGCGAAGAAATTCGCCCATGACCGATCTCTCTTATCGCACGGCCCGGTTCGCCGGGCTGATGTCAACGTCCGCGCAAACGACGCGTCCCGTCCCACCACAGCGAGGGCACGACCCTGCTGCCACGTCAGCACCATGACAATCGGGGCACTCTTCGGTGCGAACGGTTGCATCTTGAACGTCGCTTTGGGAAACGGTTGGCGCCTCTCGTGACGGATCGCTGCCGGGTTTCTCGGTGCTCGTCACCGATTTGGACTGCACTGGATCACTCGCGGGAAACGACTGTTCCAGAGCTTTATCGAGAGCTTCATCCTTGGTCGTGCGCATATTCATAGTTGTTCGCCTTGATCGACCCCCGAGCGCATGGTAGCTGCCGTGGTCGAAATTGGAGGTCGGGAGTTCTTGGAGCATCAACGGCATCACCTGAGACTAGGTCAGTCCGACCCAGCTCGGCAACGCGGAGGGCGCCGTAGTAGGCGACCCGACTGATTTATTTTGTTTGTTTCTTCTTCAGAGATTCTGCCACGCCTTCCTGCAGCACCTCGGTCGCTTCCCTTTCACCCTTCTTGGTCGCGATAAAGGGGTCGTTTAGTTTGTCATCGACCACTTTCTGAACTGGTTCCTCCAGTTTGCGCTGCACGTAGTCGCCAGCTTTGTCGGAGGCTTTGTCCTTACCCATGGCAGGGCTCCTTTGCTTATCAAGCGATAACGCCTGAGCGCACACCAGCGTGGTATCGTGGTGGCCCCGAACATTAACGCCTTGAGCTTCAGCTATCGAGTAGGGGGGCAGTTCCTCATCACGCCGAGGGGTGCATTTCTATGGCGCACCACAGCCGCCGTCCCGTTGTAGAAACAAATGTCGCTGATGGTGGTTCCCGGTCCGTCAAGTACGCCTGATGAGGGTGTCAACGGCACCTTGAATCTGACCCGGGTCTCGCCGTTGCCGGCAACTTGAACCTGACCCACCCGCCGCTTGCTCAGACCTTCTCATCCTGCGCCGCAGACACACCGCTCGGAGATGATACCGCTATGGATCCAGCGTCCGAGACGGCATGCGATGTCGAATGCGCGGCGGTTGCGCCCGGTGTGCTGTGCCAAGGCTGCTAGCGCTCTGGTCTCGCGCTCACGCCATTTCGTAGCGGTGTTAGCGAGCCGGTTCGACGGCGTCCAGAGCGACATTCGGAGACCGTGTCGCGACTTTCCATGGGGCCCCTGAGCCAGGGTAGCAAGGCCCGCGCGATCACCTCGACATCCCCACGCAAGAGGATCGGAAGCTCTTCCGGCGCGGTGTCGAGCAAGGTGCGCGTGGCAGTCCACTCGTATTCGCCGGCCGTTACGGGATGAACTGAGGGTTGCACCACGTGTTGGCGTCCCGCCGCCAGGACCTCGACAATCATGGCGCCCTGGGAGCCAATGAGATTGCGGTTCGCGACGTCACCGGTGGGTCGCGGAAAAATCTCGTGTCGCCGCGCCGTCCGCGTTTCCCAACTTGGACACCACCTTGTGATAATCGGCGTGAAGCGCCGCATCAAGAGCAGCGCGGATCTCTGGAACATCCGTCTCGACATCAATGACAACAACGCCGCGATATCCCGTCGCGATGCCAGCATTGTAGGGGCTACGGGTTGCCCAATAGGCGATTTGATCGAGGCTTATGGGTGCGCGGGTCCAGCGCTGCCAGCCGCCGCGCATGCGGCGGCTGCGGTGTGAACCCATGGCTCACCGGCTCCCGCTTCATCATTTCGCATCGTCTGCTAACAGAGGAGCCCTATATCGCCGGCCTGCGCGACGACACACTCAAGGAGATTCGCCCGCGCGCTTTGCTGATCCTGGACGAGGCCCACCATGCGGCGCCGGCAGAAATACGCGATCGACAGCCAGTTCACCAAGGCAGTCGATAGCCTCGCGAGCCGCTTTGAACACCGGCTATTCCTGTCGGCGACGCCCCACAAATGGAGATGCTCGATTCCGCAGCGGTTCACGCGCGGTGTGCCCATCGAGCAACGCGATCTCCACCCGATCATGGTGCGCCGGCTCAAGTCGGACCTCGTCAATTCTGGCGAGAAGTTTCCCACACGACTCGTCACGCCCATCGTGCTCGACGACCTGCCACTGGCCACCCCCGAACTTGAACTCTCGCGCATGCTGGCGGCCTATATCTCGAGTTCAATCTGACAACGGGCGCGCGCTTCCATCCAATTGGAATCCTGTTGTCGATGCTGATCAAGCTCACCGTCATCCATGCGCTCGGAGCACCCGCCGTCGCGGTGCTAGTCTTCGAGGTGCTGCTCGACGCGACCGCGATGTTCAACCATTCGAACGTGCGATTGCCGGCTCGGGTTGATCGCGTCCACGTTGGCTCGTGGTGACGCCGGATTCGGCGCAGGGGACAATCCCCAGTTCGATTCCGTCGTGCGTCAGCCGGTAAAGGTCAGTGTGATAGCAAGCCCAGTCGTGGGTGCTTCCTTCGCGGTCCTCATCGCAGAGCAGCTCTTTGCATCTGGCTGCCGCCTGCTCATCAGCGTGACGTCATCGGGGCAGCTGGTGGAACTGCGGCCGCCGCCTTACTTTGTCTTGATCGAGCGGGCCTTGCGAGACGAAGGCACTAGCTATCACTATCTCCCACCGTCGGAATTCAGCGAGGGCCCATCGCAGCTACTTGCGTCTCTGCAGGGTGCATTCAGCGCACTGAGTATGCCGGTGATGCGCGGGGCGACATCGACGACTGATGCGCCTTATCGCGAGACTCCGACGACCATCGCCGCGATGAAGGCAAAAGGGCTGCACGCCGTCGAGATGGAAGTCCGCACTTGCCATGGAGCTAGCTGAGCGGCTCCGCTGACCACGGACGTTATTCGCGCCAGCGTCGCACAGGAGTGGTTTGTGCTGTACCGCAACGGTCACCCGTATACGACAAGAGATCAGCGCGAGCCGTTAGAGGGCATGGTTCGTGAGAACCTAGATTACACGGCGAACGCTTGCAGGCGTTCCCCAAGCAGTTTGCGGTAAACATCGACGAGCGGGCGGCCTTGTAGCCGCCTTCACGAAGATGGCCCTCGTCAGCTCGAGGAGGGGGGCGCACGGCCTCAGTACTTTAACGACCAAGCTCTGGTGAAAGCGACCCGAAATTTCGAGCGCGTCACGAATCCCAAGCGAGCCTGTGGACACAAGCGGGCTTCACGGCTGCCGCCATCGTTGTCAGCATCGGAGCGAAATTGGGCGCTGCGATCGTAGTCAACCAATAGTCCTCGAAATCGTCAAACAAACGTCGCGCGCGCACAACGCGTTTCCACGCCCCGCCGTGACGCAACTCAAGTCTCGGGTTCGAGAGCAGGTGCCTAGCGAGCCGGGTGGTGATCTCGCCTCGCCGAAACCGCAGCCGGATCAACGCTCCGCGCCTTCTCGGAGTGTCGGACTATGGCGCGCAATTAGGATCGGCGGGCGGCCTGCCAGCGGCCCGCCTCCGTCGTCACCGACTTGTTGTGCCCAGGCCTATTTGGCTACGAGAGGGCAATCTCCCTTCTCCAACGGCCGGAATGCCTCCTCACCAGGGATGGTGCGAACCAGCTGATAATAGTCCCAGGCCGTTTTACTCTCTTCCGGAGACTTCACTTCGAACAGATACATCGTGTGTATCTTGCGGCCATCCTTGCGAACGTAGCCCTTGCCGAACAGGGGGTCATCGGTCGGCGTTTCCTTCATCTTGGCCACGACTTTCTCGGCATCATCCGTTCCCGCTGCCTTGATCGCCTCAAGATAGTGCTTCGTCGCCGAGTAGAAGCCTGCCTGAATGCTGGTCGGCATACGGCCATTCATTTTTTCGCTCCACCGCTTCGACCACGAGCGCGTCCCGTCGTTGAGATCCCAATAGAAAGCCTCGGTCAGCTTCAACCCTTGGGCCAGCTTAAGGCCGATGCTGTGAACGTCGGACACGAATACCAGAAGGCCTGCGAGGCTCTGTCCGCTCTTGCCTATACCGAACTCGGACGCCTGCTTGATCGCATTTATGGTGTCACCGCCCGCATTCGCCAAGCCGATGATTTGTGCCTTAGAGCCTTGTGCCTGGAGCAGGAACGAGGAAAAGTCGGGGGTGTTCAAAGGATGGCGAACGCTGCCGAGGACCTTGCCGCCATTTGCTGTCACGACGGCGCTGACATCGCGTTCCAGTGCGTGACCAAAGGCATAGTCGGCGGTGAGGAAGTACCAGTCCTTACCGCCCGACTTGACTACGGCCGAGCCGGTACCGTTAGCGAGCGCAATGGTGTCGTAGACCCAGTGGATCGTCGCAGCGTTGCAGGCCTTGCCTGTGATGTCTGAACTCGCCGGGTCCGTCGCAAGATAGACCTTTCGCTTGTCGGCCGCGACGCGTGACGTCGCTAGCGACGAAGAAGAAGCGCCTGTGCCGAGAATGACGTCGACCTTCTCATTGTCAAACCAGCGCCCAGCTACGCTGACTGCGACGTCCGGCTTGTTCTGGACGTCCCCAGAAACGATCTCGATCTTTTTGCCGAGCACCATACCGCCGAAGTCGTCGATAGCCATTTGCGTCGCGACAACTGCGCCCGGTCCGTTGATGTCCGCATAGAGGCTGGACATATCGGTGAGTACGCCGATTTTCACCACGTCGTCACTCAATTGCGCAACGGCCGGACCCGCGGCAAGAAGTGCGACAAGGCTGGTAACAGCCAATGCACAACGCTTCTTCACAGAACGCCTCCCATTTTTTGAGCTGGGCACCTACTGCGATGCCGGAGCGGGCTGCTACGCCCAAAGCTACAACAAGTTAGCATCCAATATTGCATCATCGCAACGCGGGTAGGCATCTGAGGTGCTGCCTCTACTTCGATCCGCAACGTGATCGGGGTGATTGACTTGGCGCTGACCATGCTGCCAACTGCCTGGAGCAAAGGTCGGCTCGCGGTCGGCAGCTGAGTCGTCGGGCGGAGTTGATAGGTGTGGCTTGTCCGGCTTTCGCCGTGAGCCCAAGTGTCGAGATCATCAAGTTGAGCGGCAACAGCGATGACGGCTGGCTACATCATCGAGGCCACTGGCCTGACCAAGGACTTCAAAGGTTTCACGGCTGTCCGGAACGTAGATTTAAGAGTACGCGCTGGTACCATTCACGCCCTGATCGGCCCAAACGGCGCTGGCAAGACCACCTGCTTTAACCTGCTGACCAGGTTTCTGGAGCCGACCGCCGGCCGCATCATGTTCAAAGGCGAGGACATCACCCGAGCCAAGCCGTTCGAGGTTGCGCGGAAAGGTCTGGTCCGCTCCTTTCAAATCTCGGCCGTGTTCCCGCACCTGACCGTGCTGGAGAACGTTCGCATTGCCCTTCAAAGATCCCTCGGCACATCGTTCCATTTCTGGCGGTCGGAGCGCTCCGTCGATGTCCTCAACGAGCGAGCGAGGGAATTCGTCGGCGCAGTCGGGCTCGCAGAATATGAAACGCTGAATGCCGTCGAGCTAGCGTACGGCCGCAAGCGACAGCTCGAGATCGCAACCACGCTGGCGCTCGAGCCGGATTTGCTGCTGCTCGACGAGCCGATGGCGGGCATGGCGCGGGAGGATATTCAGCGCATCTCGGATCTCATTCGTTCCATCGCCAAGAATCGGACGGTGCTGATGGTGGAGCACAACATGTCGGTCGTTGCCGACCTATCTGACACGATCACCGTTCTGGCTCGCGGTGAGGTGTTGGCCGAAGGACCCTACGACCAAGTTTCAAAAAATCCGGGGGTTATCGAGGCGTACATGGGGACTGGCCATGGCTGAGGCGCTGTTGGCGGTCCAGGGCCTCGAGGCCTGGTATGGCGAATCCCACATCCTGCACGGCATGTCGTTCGAGGTGTTCCCGGGAGAGGTGGTCACGTTGCTCGGACGCAATGGCGCCGGCAAAACGACCACGATGCGCTCCATCATGGGCATCGTCGACAAACGGGTAGGATCTATCCGGTATAACGGTCAGGAGTTGATCACCACTCCGTCGAACCGTATCGCCCGGCTCGGCATCGCCTATTGTCCCGAGGAACGGGGCATTTTTGCGAGCCTCAGTGTCAAGGAGAACCTTCTGCTTCCGCCGGAGGTGCAGCCGGGTGGTCTTTCGCTCGACGAGATTTTCGAGCTCTTTCCCAACTTGAAGGAGCGCCTGTCCAGCCAGGGCACGAAACTGTCGGGCGGAGAACAGCAGATGCTGGCCATCGGCCGCATACTGCGTACAGGCGCAAAAATGCTCCTGCTGGACGAGCCGACTGAAGGATTGGCCCCCGTGATCATGCAGCAGATCGGGCGCACGATCCGCTCCTTGCAGGATCGGGGCTTCACCATTCTGCTCGTGGAGCAAAACTTCCACTTCGCGGCAACGGTGGCCGACCGCCATTATGTCGTCGAGCACGGCACTGTCATCGATATGATCCCTAATTCGGAACTCGAGCGGCAGACCGATAAGTTGAAGAGCTATCTCGGAGTCTGAAGCCAACCGGTTGTGGGCTACACCCACAAGGAGGACGTGCAATGAGAACTATTGGATCGATGGTGGCAATGATTGCGAGCATGGTGCTCGGCTCTGGTGCGGTCATGGCTCAGATATCCATCAAGATCGGCGTCCTGAATGATCAATCCGGCCTTTACGCGGACCTGAGCGGAGCCGGTTCAGTCTGGGCTGCCCGCAAGGCTATCGATGATTTTGGGGCTGCCAATAAAGGCATGGAGGTCGAGGTCGTCTCCGCCGACCATCAAAACAAGCCCGATGTAGGTTCTAGTATAGCGCGGCAATGGCTGGACGTCGACAAAGTGGATGTCATTGTCGATGTGCCGACATCGTCCGTCGCGCTGGCTGTGAACCAGATCGCAAGGGAGAAAAATAAAGTCTTCCTCGTGTCGGGAGCGGCGACTTCTGACCTCACTGGCAAGGCCTGCACACCGAATACGGTGCATTGGACCTACGACACATGGGCGCTTGCCAATGGCACAGGCAATGCCATCGTCAAGACAGGTGGCGATACGTGGTACTTCCTCACCGCCGACTACGCCTTCGGTCATGCGCTCGAACGCGACACGTCGGCAGTTGTTGAGAAGAGCGGCGGCAAGGTGCTCGGCCATGTACGCCACCCCTTCCCAGGTAAGGATTTTTCGTCGTTCCTTCTCCAGGCCCAGGCTTCCAAGGCAAAGGTCATCGGACTGGCCAACGCAGGCACCGACACGACCAACGCCATCAAGCAGGCATCTGAATTCGGCATCGTCGAGGGTGGACAAAAGCTAGCGGGCCTGCTCATCTTCATCACAGACGTCCATGCGCTCGGGTTGAAGTCCGCGCAGGGGCTAACGTTCACGGAAGCCTGGTACTGGGATCTCAACGATGCGTCCCGCGCTTTCGCCAAGCAATTCGCCCCTGCCAACAAGGGTAACCAACCAACCATGGTCCAGGCCGGCGTCTATTCGGCCGTGCTGCATTACCTTAAGGCTGTCGAATCGCTCAAATCCGCTGCAGATGGCGCTGCGGTCGTCAGAAAGATGAAGGACACGCCGACCGATGACCCGCTTTTCGGTAAGGGTACGATCCGAGCTGACGGCCGCAAGGTACATGATATGTATCTGGTCGAAGTAAAGAAACCCGGCGAGAGCAAGGGCCCCTGGGATTACTACACAATCCGCGCCACGATTCCCGCGGCCGAGGCTTTCAGGCCAATCGACCAAGGCGACTGTCCGCTGGTCAAGAAGTGAGAGTGTGCGGGCCTTTACCCTGGTCTAGGTAACGAGGCGTGGCGACTTTGTTTGCCGCGCCGATTGTGGGCCACCTACCGAGAATCGCTACTCATGTCCCAGATCTGCTTCCCATTCATCGGCTGCATCTCGTCGCAAACGCTCTTCGCCCAGCTCATGCTCGGGCTTATCAATGGCGCTTTCTATGCCATGCTGAGTCTGGGTCTCGCTGTCATCTTTGGCATGCTGAACGTTATCAACTTCGCGCATGGCGCGCAGTACATGGTCGGCGCGTTTGCCGCCTGGATGCTCTTGAAATGGGCCGGTATCGGGTTCTGGTGGGCGCTGCTGATTGCGCCTCTCTTCGTAGGTCTCGTGGCGGTCGTCATCGAGCGCGTGCTTCTCAAGCGCCTCTACCAATTCGATCACCTCTACGGTTTGCTTCTTACGTTTGGCCTTGCGCTAATCATTGAGGGCGTCTTCCGTAAGTTCTTCGGCTCGTCGGGCCAACCCTATGACAATCCGCTGCCGGGCGGTACGAACCTAGGGTTCATGTTCTTGCCCACCTATCGCGCTTTTGCAGTGGTAGCTTCCCTCGTGGTGTGCTTGGCGACTTGGTACATCATCGAGAAAACCAAGCTCGGCAGCTATCTGCGGGCTGCCACCGAAAACCCAACGCTGGTTCGCGCCTTCGGCATCAATGTGCCGTTGATGATGACGCTGACGTATGCCTTCGGTGCGGCTCTGGCCGCCTTAGCTGGTGTTCTGGCCGCGCCCATCCAGAACGTCAATCCGCTGATGGGCTCCTACTTGATCATCGTCGTATTCGCCGTGGTGGTGATCGGCGGCATGGGTTCGATCATTGGCTCGATTGTCACCGGTTTCGCGCTCGGCTTGATCGAGGGCTTGACGAAAGTGGCTTATCCCCAGGCCTCGAACGCTGTGATTTTCGTCATCATGGCCGTCGTACTCCTGGCCCGACCGGCCGGACTGTTCGGTCAGACGAAATAGGGCACCTGGAATGACGTCTCGCAACATCTTCGCTGGCTTCGTGATCCTTGCGACTATGATGGCCTTGCCGCATTTCGTCTATCCTGTCTTCCTGATGAAGGTGCTGTGCTTCGCGCTCTTTGCATGCGCTTTCAACCTGCTGATCGGTTACGTTGGCTTGTTGTCGTTCGGGCATGCAGCTTTTTTCGGCGGCGGCGCGTATATCGCGGCGCACTTGATCAAGGTCGGCACCATCTACGTACCGTTCGTGGGGACAATGGCGCTGCCGCCACTGACGCCTGAATTCGGCATTCTCGCGGGAACGCTGTTTGCTGGCTTTCTCGGCTTCGTCTTCGGGTCGTTGGCGATCCGCCGGCAGGGCATCTATTTCGCGATGATCACCTTGGCCCTGGCCGAGATGTTCTTTTTGTTTTGCGTGCAGGCGCCCTTCACGCACAACGAGGATGGGATTCAGTCGATACCGCGCCGGCCCCTGTTTGGCCTGATAGATACCACCAACGAGACGATGCTCTATTACATGGTTCTCGTAGTCTTTCTGATCGGTTTCGCGATCGTGTACCGAACCATCCATTCGCCATTCGGCCAAGTCTTGAAAGCTATCCGAGAGAACGAGGCGAGGGCCGTCTCGCTTGGCTACAATGTTGATCGCTTCAAGCTGCTCGCATTCGTTATTTCATGCTCTCTGGCGGGCCTCGCCGGCGCAACGAAGGCTTTTGTATTCCGGCTCGCCTCGCTCACCGATGTGACCTGGCAGATGTCTGGCGAGGTGGTTCTTATGACGTTGGTCGGTGGAATTGGAACAGTGCTCGGTCCAGTAGTGGGCGCCGTAATCATTGTCGGGATGCAGAACTACCTCGCCACGCTTGGCGAATGGGTTTTGGTCATCCAGGGCGTCATTTTCGTAAGCTGCGTAATGCTATTCCGTCGGGGAATCGTGGGCGAGTTAAGGGCTTTGCTCCGACGCGGCACCGGTGGTTCTTGAGGACGTCGCGGACCGCAATCATAAGGAGTGTGGGCACATTGAACCGCTGCGGCAATGTTTCCTCGTGATCTAATCTGCATGGGCATCGTCGATCGCGTGGCCGTCGAGTTGAGAATTAGCGCAGCGGCTTGAAGTTCGCCCGAAAGTCGTCGTCGCGCCCTTCCGCAGTACGGGACGTTCGCGCGCTCCCTTACGCATGCCTCTTTTTTCATGATACGGGTTCCGCTGATTAGACACACCGGAAAAAAGAACGGGGACGGAGAGTGGATCTGGAGATCGCTGGAGAAGTCGCACTGGTACTTGGCGGCAGCAAGGGGTTGGGCTTCGCTTGCGCTTTAGAGCTTGCGCGCGCCGGGGTGAAGGTTGCGATCAACGGTCGGAATGCGGCGGATGGTGCAGTGGCACTTAAGAAGCTCGGCGAGGGCGCGATCTTTGTTCAGGGCGATGTGGCCGAGCCCGGTCAAATCGTCGAGATCGTCAATGCCGTGCAGACGAAGCTCGGTCCGATCCATATTCTCGTGACAAATGCCGGCGGGCCGCCGCCCGGGGAATTTCACGAGCATTCGATCGAGGTCTGGCAGAGCGCGATCAGCGTCAACATGCTGTCGGCGGTGCAGGCCGTGCAGCGTGTTCTACCTGGCATGAAGAAAGCAGCCTTTGGTCGTATAGTGAACATCACCTCCTTCGTGGTGAAGGAGCCCTATCCTAACATGGCGCTCGCCAATTCCATCCGCGTTGGCCTCACTGGCGCGATGTCGACGCTCGCGCGGGAGGTAGCGAGCCAAGGCATCACCGTCAACAACATCCTGCCCGGGCTGATGGATACGGGAGCGCTGCAACGCGTAATTGATGCGCGAGTAAAAAAGCAGAGTTCGACCGAGCAGCAAGTGAGGCTGGACATGGCCGCTTCAATACCCGCCGGCCGGCTCGGTCTTGCGGACGACTTCGGTCCGCTTTGCGCCTTTCTGTGCTCCCGCCGGGCGAGTTACATCACGGCGCAGAATATTACCGTTGACGGGGGTCTCGTCCGCGGCCTGATCTGATTTGCAATCCCAAGCAAATCACGTGCCCTATCCTAGCGTTCAGCGACAATTTGCATGCGTCGTTATGCTTCGCTAAATGCACCAACGCAGATGAAAGAGGCGCTCGTCGCCTCCGGGCCAGATCGTCGCGTCGAGAGCTAAGCCTCTTTTGCCGATCCGTTCCTCGAGTCGATTGACCTTCGTGCCGGAAAAGCTATTCTCAGACCAGCCGAATGTCGGAAAGCGGCATATTTTCTACTAGTCTGCGCTACTTTGTTTCCGCGCGCCCCTATTCGGCCGTTCTTGTTCTTCGTAGGCAACCAGGTCAGCATCGTGAAAAACGATCGTTGGGAGGATGCAATGACTACCATATTCACGACATCCCGCATTGCACGTACTTCTAAGATCAACAAATCGATCGCAGTCATCGCGACGCTCCTCGCCTTGACGACGACGGCCCTGGCGCAAATCTCGGGCGAACACGTGCGTATCGGCGTGTTGACAGATATGAACGGCAATCTGTCCTCACTTTCAGGTAAAGGATCGGTAATCGCGGCTCAGATGGCAGTGGAGGACTTCGGCGGCCTGGTCGCGGGCAAGAAAATTGAGCTGATGAGCGCCGATCATCAAAACAAGGCCGATGTCGGCTCACAAATCGCCAACAAGTGGATCGACGTCGACGGTGTCGACATGATCGTCGACGCGCCGAACTCCACCGTTGCTCTCGCGGTGCAAGGCATAGCCAGGGAGAAGCAACGCGTCTTCATTGCTTCAGCAGGCGGCACCGCGGCGCTCACCGGTAAAGCGTGTTCGCCGACCGGCATACACTGGACCTGGGACACCTACGCGGCTGCGGCCTCGACTGCCCGCGCCATCGTCGAAGACGGTGGCAAATCCTGGTTTTTCCTCACCGCCGACTACGCTTTCGGCCACGCCATGGAAGCTGACGTCACCCGTATCGTGAATGCGCAGGGCGGCAAGGTAGCGGGCAGCGTTCGTCATCCGACGAACATCTCCGATTTCTCGTCGTTTTTGCTGCAAGCGCAGACTTCCGGGGGCGACGTAATCGCGCTTGCCAATGGCGGCAGCGACACCTCAAACTCAATAAAGCAGGCGCAGGAATTTGGCCTCGCTAAGAAAATGAGATTGGCAGCACTCGCAATCTTCATCACCGACGTCCATGCGATCGGCCCTCAGCAGGCGCAAGGTCTCTTGCTTACGACGGCGTTCTACTGGGATCGAACGCCGGAAAGCCGGACCTGGTCGAAGCGCTTTTTCGACAAGCATGGTGCAATGCCGACCATGTCGCAGGCAGGGGTCTACTCCGCCGTAGCACATTATCTGAAGGCGATTTCTGAAGTGAAGACCGACGATGCTCTACAGGTGGTGGGGAGGATGAAGGCGACCCCGATCGACGACATGTTTGCTACCGGTGGCAAGATCCGCGAAGATGGCCGCATGGTGCACGACATGTACCTCGTCCAAGTCAAGGCCCCTGGAGATGTGAAGGGACCCTGGGACTATTACCGTGTGCTGCGCACGGTGAACGGCGACGTCGCCTTCCGTCCCCTCAGTGAAAGCGAATGTCCCTTGGTAAAAAGATAGCCTTATCTCCCGCAACGTCGGGCCCTCCCACGAGGCAGCTATGACCTCAACCTGGACGGCGCAGGACGTGTCTGCCATGCAGACTGTCTGCATCAAGGCGTTCGCCCCGATCCGCGCGTCGATCGATGTAAGCGAGCCAATGCGAAACTCGCCCGGCACCACGCTGGTCGTCCAGATCGGCAAGGGCGCTAAGGGTGCTCAGGTGTCCTCTATGTTGAAGATCGGCGAGACAGCCGAGAGCCCGCCGCCTCGCGGGACCCAGCGGCGCTTCGGGGATGCCACGCCCCGGTCGCAGGGGCGTCCGCGCATCGATAGCTCGTCTGCGGTGAGTGTCTTGGGCGAGGTCAAGTGGTTCAACCCGACCAAGGGCTTCGGATTCATCCAGGCCGACGATGGGCTCAAGGACATCTTCGTCCACGCGTCGGTCGTCAGTGCGGCCGGTCTGGCGACGCTGGAAGAGAGGCAGCGCCTGCGTATACAGGCCGTAACGACCCCCAAAGGCAGAGAGGCCGTCTCGATCAAGTTGCTGGACGAATAAGTCAATGTGCGCCGCACAGCTGACTTTGCAGACATCGCGGCCCAAGGTAGCCTTCAGCCCAAAGGGCGGCGGCAGCGGTTCGCAATGCCACCGTTTTCAGCCGATGAACGGAACGGACTGAGCCACATCTGAACGTGCAAGGTGCGAGCCGCATCGGCACTGTCGCGCAAAGAAGCTTCGTCCAAGGCCGGCGAATTAAGTTCGCAATAGAAGGGCCTACAACGATGGTTGATGCGGAACGCCTCGGAAAAATCGCCTCAATTGGCCAGGACCTCATCACAACGCAGTTGGCGATGGCAATGGAAACGCCATCTCAAGCCCTCGAAAGCGGTTGGGTGCTCGGGTATTGCTTCGGCGTGTTCGACGCACTTGCTCAACAAGCCGAACTTGATGATGACGATGACGTCTTCAGCCTCATCACGCTTGGCTTCCTGGGTCTCTTTGCAGACCCTGCCGATCCCGAGGCGGCAATGTTCGTCCGCCGATCCTTGGCCTATCAGGACAATCCGCGTTTCCAAGAAGGCGCTGCCGCTGGAGGCAGCGACGTCTTCGTTTGGATTGCTGACCGCGCGATGGCACCCAAGGCGCTGTTGGAGCAGTTTAACCGATGACCAAGAAGGCTAGGCACACATAGCTTCGCAGAAGGCCACCCTCAACAGCGTCGACTGGCTCCGGCTCGCCCCCTCGAATAAACCGCGTCATCGTCATCCCCGCCAATTCAGCGGGAGAACCATAGCAGCGCGCGCCGAGCCCGTCATTTCACAGCCAGGGTCACCAAGAGATAGGGCGGTCGGCGTTGCCACTCACGCTATCGAAAATGGTATCGATCAGGGAACCGAATGCGAGCGACGTCGCGAGGCAGAGGAAGCTGCCGTCGTGCACGTGCCATGCTCAGTCAAAAGATCGGGGCAGACGAGCTGTCGCGATATTTCAATCAACGGACATCGCCGACATGAGGCGTTGAGGCTCGCAGATAGAGCGTTGTGCACTTGCTCATGCAGTGGCTCCCACCTCTCACGCGCTCCTACGTCTCCCTCCCGCGTCATCGACGAGAGCAGGGTTCAGCGACGCAGGTCGTAACGCACCGTGCCGTGCGTCGTGGTATGCTGGTCGATACAGAAAGACTCGAGGCGCGCCATGACTTCATTGCGCTCGGACTGTCTCAGAAGTCCTTTATGCCAGGGGGATGGCAGATCTGAGGTTGCGATGCTAGGCTTCAACCATCGAGGGGTCACTGCTGGGAGACAGCGGGCCGATCGCTGACACACCCCCCCCAATGGGCCTCCGACGCAGTCTTCCCGGTCCGAGGGGTGACGATGCAGAATGCGTCCGTGTCACTTACAATAATGCACAGATTGGTCTGCTTCGGTCTGGTTCCGTGCGCCATTGGAGCGGGCATCGCCCTCTACCTGCATTGGCGAGACGTCGTCTGGCTGTCTGACGCTGGAAGTTTCTGGCCGATCACGCTCGCACTCCTTTCGACGGCGATCGTTGTCAGGCTCTGCTTTGGTCTGATCAAGGATAGAACCAGCGCCATTGCGGCTTGGCTGGTGCTTGTCATGACGTGGTCGTACACGCCGGCCTGGGCAATGTCCCTGCGCGTCCCCCTCTCGGCGGCCGTTGTTGGCCGCGACGGCGGCGTCACTGTCGCGCGCAACGCAACGCGCCGGCCCGGCAACATGTTTTTGCTTCTCACCGACCGCGCCGCCGTCAAAATCGTCCACAATGTGGAGGGCGCGTTGCCGGTGGGCGAGCTCAAACTCGAGTATCGCTTTGCCGAAGATTACATCGCAACGCGCCTTGATGATGAAGATCTCGCTCAACGCTTGCTTCGTGCCGCAGCGCCGATCTTGGAAACCCATGCCCGGGGCTCTCGTGCTACCAGGATAGCACTGCTCGAGGATCGCGCGACGCAGCAGAGCGTTATGGCCCGTATCTGCCGCGATGCGGTCGGCGACCAGCGCCCATGCCCGCTGATCATGAAGCTCTCGCCGCTGGACGATGCGGTCGCCGCCGGCGCCACATGGTCGAAGTTTTTCACTGAGGACGAAGCTATTACCGAGCGCCATTTGCCGACATTGCTGCATATTCTGATGCGGCCAGACTCGCATGTCGTGAAGAGGGATACGGTCTTCGCGCTGGTTCTCGAGCTTGCCGAGACCGTCGAGCCCCTGGTCCATCTGGCACGCAGACCGACATTGCTGTTGGACGCACAATTCGTTGAGCTGGTCCGGCGCATTCTGACCGCGCCCGGCTGCAGCGATGAGGTCATCGCACTCGCCGCAACAGTCATTCGGTTGAATCCGGAGCAACGCAAGGCACTTCGAGAAAAGGCTCTCGCCGAGGCTTCCGTAGCGGGACTTCTGGATCAGGCCGCGTCCCTCAGGCTCTCCGATGATGAGATCGCTGCCTTGGGGGGCGCCTCAAGCCCGCGTTCCTTGCAGACGCCGGTCTGGCAGTCAAAGCACTTGGCCTCTTCGGCGACCGATTGCCTCGTCTGACGCTACGCGATGCCGAGGAGGCCCTCGTGCAGGCTCGCGCATCGCATGCTCTCGCAGCATTAGCGCATGTGAACTTCGCTCCCGAGATGCGCAAGTCCCTGCTCCGGAGGATCATCTCGGATGCCCGAGTCGAGGACTTCGCCACGTCACGTGTTGTGGGCGAGCAGCTGCAAATCGTGCTGACGCCGGCCGAGTTGCGTGAGGTCGCCGTGATGGCCGTGAAGCACAGCGAAACGTCCGAGGCGTGGCTGGACTTCACCTTGACGAACGTCCCAGTACGCATCCAGACCCCGGCTGAACGACAATCGCTGCTCAGCGGCCTTCTCTTCAAAAGCCCCAAAGCAGCTCTGGAGTTTGTGAGCAAGAATCGGCCGTACCTCGACACGGCAGAGGTGAACAACGTTACACGAGACTATACGCGGACGATAACGCCTGATTTCTGCCTTCACCTGTCCCATCGAAACAAAAATTGGCGGACCAATTTTTTCTCAGAGGATCAGCTGCAAATATTCCGCGAATGCGCCGACGCGCAGATGCAGAACAAGTAGATCAACGCCCACCGTCTTGCGCTTCGCCCGGACAGCCCGCCTTCCGGCGAGCCAGCTGGCGGTCCGAGTCTGCTACAGCGGCAGCGTCACCAACTGAGCGTCGGCGAGCGAGCGGCTGACGGCAGTGGTCCACTCCATGTACTTGACTCCGGTGGCAAGGTCTGTGTGCGTAACCTGCTCTCTGCCGCGGATGGCGTTGATGAACTCCTCCTCGACGCGCCAGCCGCCACGCTTCGACGGATCGATCGCCACGGGCTCCAGCGAAGCCTGTCCGCGCTTGCCGGCCGACAGCTGCAGTGAGCCTCCCACCGGCTGGTGCAGGCGAATGCTGCCTTCCGTGCCGGCAATCAGCACATCCGCCAGCTCCGGCGCATGCCCAAGCACGCTCGACACGTTGAAGCGCATCTGTCCTCCCTGCGCCATGGTGCCGATGATGTCGATATGATCGGGAACCTCGATCGCCACGCGGCGGCCGCTATCGTCGAGGCGGTGGGGCACGACGGTCTGGCCGACCGCCATGACCGACTTCGCTGGCCCGACCCAACGCATCATGGCCTCGTACCAGATGCCCATATTCATGACGTTGTCGCCGGAGAGCTCGCGGTTCTGCCGCCAGTGCAGCTTGGCCGAGCCGTCAGGATAGGCGCGGTTGGCGGCAATGCGCGCGTCGATGGTGATGAGGTCGCCGATGGCGCCGCCCGCGATCATGTCGGCGATGGTGCGGTCGAAGGCGAGCGTGTGCGGCGCCGGCACGATCTGGGCCGTGAGCGCCGGATGCCGCCGCGCCGCGTCGAGCATGTCGAGAGCCTCGTCGTGATCCATGGCCATGCGCGCTTCGCAGAGCACATGCTTGCCCGCCTCCAGCGCCGCGATCAGTAGGGTCGAGTGCATGTAGGGCCATGTGCCGATGCACACCGCATCGATGTCGTCGTCGTCGAGTAGTGCTTGCCAGTCGTCGTGCACCTTGGCTATACCGAACTCGGATGCCACCCGCTGGCCCGATTCGCGCGTGCGGTTCGCGACCGCTACGATCTCGACGCCGGCCTGCTTCTTCAGCCCTGGAATGTGCAGCTTGGTCGTGTTGCCGCCGGCCCCGATCAAGCCGACGCGGATGGTCTTCTCGGGCATGGCGGTCTCCTGGTTCGAGATTGGGCGTGCGTGGCATCTGCTACAGCGAAGAGCAAGGATAGCGCACATCTCGCGTGTCTCGTCCATGCAATCGACACGGTGAAACCCGGTATCGCCGACGCGTTGTCTCGGAGAGCTGACACGCTCGACGGCAGACGATCCCTCTCATGACGTTGCAGGTCGAGGTTGGCTGCTGGGATCACTCGTTAATGCGATCGAGCGGGTAGATCGGGCGGCGCACGTTGCGGAAGGTGAGCTGGCCATAGTCCGACGTGCACACGCCCGTGCCAGCGCACTCGATCACGTCACGCATGACGTCGGCGAAGCCGGCGCGCCAATGCACCCGGCTCTTGAGCATCAGGAAGCGTTTTCTCGTCGGGTCGATACCGAGTGACAGGAAGCAATTCTTGTCATTGGGCTCCTGCTGGCGCGAGCAGACCACGATCTCAACCTTGCCCGTGTCGAGGACCACGGTTGCTCCCATGTCCATCAGCACGCCCTTCGAGGCGGGCCCCTGGTTGCGGTAGAGGCCGTCGGAGATCAGCTTTACTCGGCCGGTCACGCGCCTTGGCGCGCCCTTCAGCCCTATCGCCGGCATGTCGAGCTTGCCGCCGAGCATCACGGTTGCGGTGGTGCCGATACCCGAGGCAATCAGCTCCTGCACAGCCGCCGGATCGCAGATGGCGAAGGCCGCGACGTCCTCGAGGCCGGCGTCGAGAATGGCGCCGAGCACGGTCATAGTGTCCTGCGTGCCGCCCGAGGCCGAGTTGTCGAAGTGATCGAGCAGTACGATCGGGCCCTTGGCAGAAACGCTCTGGGAAGGCCCACGCGCCAAGGCCTGCTTCGCCCGCGCGATAGAATCCGCCAGCGGTTCGATCTTGTAGACCCACGCCTCGCGCTGCTTCCAAGCCGCGTCGAGCAACTCGTCGCACAACCGGCGGGCCTTGGCGGCATCCCCGTCGGTGACGACAACGGCGCTGAGACCAGCCTGGGTAATGTCTGCGTGCGGGAAGCCGACGAACAGCGTCGCGGTCAGTGCCTCGCCGCTCTCCTCCATTTGGCGGGCACGCGCCTGCAGCACCTTGTTCGGCATGTGGTCGGTGCCCTGCCGCATGACATGGGGCAGCATCGGCCGCTGCCCCCACTCCAGCACGGGCTTGGCCGCGCCCTTGATCACCTTGACGAGCGCCTCGCCGGCGCGCATCGCCGTCTCGTAGGTATCGATGTGCGGATAGGTCTGGTAGCCGGCTAAGGTCGTCACGTTATCGGCGATCGCTGGGTACATGTTCGTGTGCATGTCGAGAGCAACGGCGATCGGCACGCCCGGCTTGATCTCGCGGATGCGGGCGAGCAGCGCGCCCTCGCCGTCCTCGAGGCTCTGGGTGACCATGGCGCCGTGCAGGTCGAGCATGACGGCGTCGCAGCCGGCCGCCACAGCTGCGCAGATCGCGTCGGTCATCTCCTTGTAGGCAGCGTCCTCGACGGGCGCGCTCGGCGGTGCGCTGGCAGCGATCGGCGTCACGATCTCCCAGCCCTCGCGCTTGGCGATGTCGATGAAGGCGGCCATTGCGCTGCCCGTGCCTTCGAAGGCGCGACGAGCAGCCTCGCCGCGTGGCGGCTCCGGCATCCCCTTGGCGAAGCGGCCCAGCGGCGTTGGCACCGGCGAGAACGTATTCGTCTCGTGCTTCATCATGGCAATGACGACGCGCATGGTACCCTCCCGTGATCGCGCCCCCAGTCATCGCGTGGGGAAGGCGCGGCATCCGCTGCGGTGGTTCACTGTACACATCCCAGACCGACCTCGCAGCATGCTGAGCGAAGTCGGCCGACGTGGTACGCTATCGACGGTCGGTGGGGCCTGATACCGTCCATCCGAGCGCTGACGCGACGGGCCAGGAAGAGAAGTGCTCTCCGCCACCCTGGACTCGGCCCGGAACGGCAGCTTTCCGGGGCACGACCAGACTTCCAAACTGATCTTGTGAACTTTAAGGTAGCGGCATCTTCGATAGTCAGGATCGCGCCATGACTACAGATCCCAAAATCATCATGTCCCGGCACAATGGCCGCTTCACTCGCGATGGCATCACGGTTGAAGTGAACATCTGCCGCCTCGAACACACAAAGTGGTCGCTAGAGGTTGTTGACAATGACAACAACTCAATCGTTTGGGACGGTGAGTTCGACACCGATGACGAAGCTCACGCTGAGTTCTTGAAGTCAGTCGAGATCGAAGGTCTCGACGGTGTACTCCGTGATCCCGCGCGTCTGCACTGACCTCCTCGGCATTGGGCCACGTGTGCGCTTGCCGCTACTCTGCTCTGCGAACTTGGCATCGCTCATATGAAGCGACCGGTCGAGGCACGAACGCCGAACCTCGACGCGACGCTACCAGCAGCTTCCGTTGCGCGACAGGCCGCACAGGGCCAAGGGCCGACATGCCACGCGGGTCACGATTTACCGCATTGAACGTCGTTCCTTATACAGAATCTGTCGTCGAGTGAACCGCTGCTGAGGACCATGGAGAGTTGGTTGACGATGTCCGGAGTCAGGGCATCGCGTCGGGCGATGACCGAAGCCGAAGATCGGGGAAATAAAACGACGCTGGCGGAGCCTAAGCATCTAAACTCATGTTGGATATCCGAACGCTCCGCCTATCGATCCTTGATCGGCGCCGCGCTCTACCGATGCCTCAGTGCGCGTCTGCCAGCGGCGCAATTATGCTCACGCCACGATGGTGAGCATGTACAGGCGAGACTGCCGGAGGTCGCGACCGCGGAAAGTCGGGCTCGGGTGCTCATACTATGTATTCAATGCGCTCTGCAGCTCAACGAGGGTCCGCGCGTTTCGCGACCTCTCGGCGCCCTTCAATGGACGACTGAGGCATTGGTCCAAATTTCAATGCCTTCGTGGATATTAGGTTGGTGCCTGCGATGTTCTCCGCGCAGAAGGACTTGGCGTGGGCATCCTCGGGAAAGGGTTTGTCGAACGTGACGGTCAGCTCCATCGATCCGATGTAGGCTGGACCGTCTGCCGCAAACCCCATGGACTTGTCCGTGGCCGCAGTCAGATCGATGGGCGTGGCCTCCAAGGGGCCGAACTGAATTTCTGCGTAGGGGTGTTTCTCGATGGCTCCAGACCGCTCGGGGGAGAAGGCCTCAGCCATGGTTGTGACTGCCCAATAAGCATCGCCGGTCCTGCAGTCTGTGGTCTCGGGATGAAGCAGGGCCAGGCGGTCCAGGGTGATCACATGATCCTTCCGCAACGCCACGCGGACACCACCGTAGAGAGCGCCCTCACACATGCGCGGGGACTGGCAGTACTCACCCCTCACCCAGACCAAATTCAAAAGCCGATCGATAGAGAGGATCTGCCCGCGAACGACCTCGGCGCGAACCGCCTGTGACAGCAGGACGACACCAGCGAGCATCGTCACAAGCCGAGACGGAACTCTCGTTCCAATCTTGTTGGGCATCCGGAGGCCTCCACAGCGGTTCATCGACCGGAGGAGGGCCTGGGGTTCGATAGAAGTCCTGAGAACGCCTGAAAGGCGGCTTGCCAGACAGCTGAAATTGGCTGAAAATTATTGAAGTCAAAGCTTTCGGCGAGCGCAGGCTATGCGTGATAGTCTAGAAACTGCGTATTCGTTTCAGGGCTTTACGATCGATCCGAGCCGTCGGGAGTTGTTCCGCGAAGGCCAACGGGTTGACGTGCGTCCCAAAAGTTTTGACGTCCTCGCCTGTCTTGCAGCGAACGCTGGTCAGCTGGTCAGCAAGGGCGATTTGATGCAGTCCGTCTGGCCCGACGTCGTGGTCACGGACGACTCGCTCACTCGTTGCATCAGTGACATTCGCGCCGCACTTGATGATCGCGCCCAGCGTCTCGTCAAGACAGTGCCGAGGCGTGGCTACATGCTGGTGGCCCCGATGGCCGAAGCGCCGACCGCTTCAATACCCGGGTCCAGCCGACAGGGATTTGCCACCCCGCAAGGCCCGGTCTCGCCGGCGCACGTGACTCGGCCCGCTGTCGCGATAGCGCGCGTGGGCGCTGCCTCTTGGTCGAGTCTCAACAGGCGGCCGCAAATTCTTGCCGGGGCGGTGGCCGTCGCCCTCCTCGTCTGCTTGGCGTTGGCCAGCCTAGTACCGTTCAGCCAGCAGCCGGTCGCGGACACATCCAACGAGCCGGTCGTCGCCGTGACGCCCTTCGCTGCGCTCGATTCGTCGAGCCAGAGCGGGCTCCTATCGCGCGCCATCTCCGAGGACCTCTCCGCGAGCCTCGGCCGCTTCGGCTCGCTCTCCGTCATCGCACCGTCGTCAGTCACGCATGCCACGTCAAATGCTACTGAACCCGATGCCATCGCCCGGACGCTCAATGCGCGCTACATCGTGCAAGGCTCATTGCGCCAAAGCGATGAGCGTTTAAGGATCACTGCGCGTCTGGTGGACACGCAGAGTGGCAAACAGCTTTGGTCGGAGAACTACGACCGTCAACCGGATGCGCTCTTCGCCCTAGAAGACGATATATCGCAACGCATCGTTCGGGCACTTTTCTCCAATCTCGGCAAAGCCGAGCTGAAACGTGCGGCCCTGAAGCCGCCCAGCAACCGCACCGCTTATGACTTTACGTTGCAGGGCAATGCCCTGATGCGCAAAGTTCAGCGCGAGAACCGCGGTGCAATCATTGCGTCGGCGCGGGCCCTATACCAACGCGCCCTAGCCGCCGATCCCGGCTACGCTCCGGCAGTGAATGGGTTGGCGACGACATACCTGTTTGCGTGGCTCCAGCCGACGCCGAACTCGCCAGTGGCGAGCGAGTACCACGACCCAGCGATCATCGCCCGCGCAGAGGCACTGGCGCGCCAGGCCGTGGACCTGGATGACAGACTAGCCGAACCCCGCGCGACGCTCGGTTGGGTTCTGAACTGGATGAACCGGCCGCGCGAGGCGCTCGCCGAGTACGAGCGAGCCCTGCAGATCAACCCCAATCTCGTCGATGGTCGTTATGCGGTCCTACTTTCGCACAACGGCCATGCCGAAGAAGCGGTCGCCTACACGACGCGGATCATGCGCCTCGATCCGCTGCATCCGCCAAATTACACCTACTATCTTGGCAAAGCCCACTTCTTTGCGGGCCGCTTCGAGGACGGCCATCCGCTCATCAAATCGGCCTCAGACCAAATGCCCACGCACCTCCCACCGAAGGTACTGCTCATCGCCGTGACAGTGCTGACCAATCGCCCCGAGGAGATGCGTACCGCGATCGAGGAACTGCTGCGTATCCGTCCGGAGTTCACTATCTCGGACTGGATGAGGTTCATGCGTCTCAGCCACGAGCCCTATGCCGCAATGTTGGTCAGCGCGCTGCGCAAGGCCCGCCTGCCGGAGTGAGCGGTTCGAAGGCGTGAAGACCGGTGGCGAATCTTGAAGAATGGCCACTGGCCATAAACGAGCCGTCCCCGGCAGTCACACACACTGCGGTCGCGATGGCATGATGGCCCGTTGCGTAAGGCGATATGTGATTGGTCTCCGACCAGTCGCAACTGTCGAGCTGCCCCTCGCTGGTGTCCGGCTCGCCGAGTCCGCTCTCGGAGTTCGAGCTGACGCTCAAAACCAATAATCCTTGGGCGGAAGACGTCAGCCTCGCAACTTCCGCTTGTTCCGCATGGCCTCGTGGCTCGCGCTTTATTCTTCAGGCGGTCATTTCGACGGAGAAGGCGGAGCAACTGTGGCCGAGTGGCGCTCATGGCGTCGGCGAACCTCGTAGGGAAGGCGGGTCGGGTTCCGGCCACGTTAGACTATTGACGCTAGTCTAATGTGATCGCTAGCCCGCTTAGGTCCAGGTTTGCTAGCAACCCAACTTGCGTTCCCGTGAGCTGTAGCACTGCCCCCTTTTGGTTGGTCAATACGATGGCGCGCGCGCCGGACCCGACGGCTAGACCAGCTCCCGCTGCGCCGTACACCCCTTCGATGTCTGATGGCGATCTGATGTTGCTCACCTGACCATGCAGTATCGTCTTCGATCCGCCGAATACGAGACCATAGTCCAAACCGCCTGTTGTCAGGGAATAGCGCCTTCCGTGGAAGTGAAGGGTGCCCTGCCCACCGGACGCACCGATGACCCATCCAGCCTTATAAATTGTCAGCTTGACCGTCCCGCTGTCGGCGAAGCTCGGTGACGAGAGGCAGACGCTTGCGACCATAGCGATCAAAGTTGTCCGGATGGCTGCTGACATTTTCATGAGTGCCCCTTCCAAGTTACTTCGCTGCCCCTGCAGCGAAGCTTCTCGAATCAGATACCGGATCATAGACGCAGGAAGGCGAAGCGAAGATGGCCGTTCGTCGTGGCTACCAGACCTGTCCGTTCCCATGTCGCAACAGGCTAACGAAGCGAAGCACCTCGGCCACACCAGGCTGGATCAGGGAGTCCTTGTTGCCTGACCCGATACCCCTCTATTCTCGTCCATATCGGCGGATCAACGGTAGCTGCCGACTGCGTCCAGACTGGCACGCCCAACGATAACGCTCACGTCAGCTTCCTCCGCCCTTCGACCGTTCCACGCGCGCGATGTTAGCCAAGGCTAAACGGTGGCTCCGGGTCATTCTCGTCGGCCGCCAGCTGATTGATGGAAGATGTGATCAAAATGCCGACACCGAGACAGGGGCTCGAGCCGGCGAAGACAGGAGGAGCGCGACCATCAATGCCCGACGGACGGGTCTCCGGCGTGCATATCGACGCCGACACTTGTTGGTTCAATCGGCTATCTATACTTGCGCCAACAGAGAAGCCGACGGCACCTCAATCCACCCGGTTATGCCAGATTTCGTTTACGGCATCGGATACGCCCCAACCGACGCCGTTCAGTGACACACGGACGGCATCGAGGCGCGTGAGCATCTCGTTGCGCTTGGTAGAAGGCAGTTCGATGGCATGCGCCAGGCCTTGCTCGAACATGCGCACGAGGGCCGAGTAGTACGCCTCGTCCTCCACGCCGCAGTCGACGATCAATCGGGCCGCTTCTTCAGTGTAATAGATGCTCAGCTCAGCCATGCCCTCGGGCCGGCCGATCGCCCTGCGATATTCGGCGATCGCCTTCTTGGCCTTGGCCACTGAAACGTCCTGGCCCTTTATCAGGTCGGGATACACCCACCGCGAAATTACCCTCTTGTACGGTGTGAGTGGATCGCTGCCGACACCGAGCCGAGCAGCGAGGAACGCGCGATTTTCGGGCCGTAGCGCGTGCATGTCCTTCAGTAGCGCGAGCAGTTCGGTGCGATCGAACTGTGCCAATGCGGTCTTGACGTCGCTCCAAGTCACCACTCGCGGTTTCACCATTGCGCTCAATCCACTTGCATTCGAATAAGTCGACCACGCAATCCTTGCGAAGTGGCGGGCTGCACGGGTGTCACGGCCGATCATCCGTGATGCTGCCAGACGATCCGCAGACTGTCGCGCGACAATCTGAGCGACACGATACACCAACAAGCGGACGTGGTCGCCAACGGCGAACGCGCCGCCGATCCGTCGCCCCACGATGTCTCCTTGTGGGATGTCACGTCGGTCAGTTCGATCGGCTGGAGGACGCCGGAACTATTTATCGCAGACTACGACTGGACTTCCTCACGAGAGCACGCATTGGTGTCGACGACGGCGGGCCCCCTAGGGCTCCACCGTGAACTACAGGGCTCGCCTCGCGAAACGCGGGGCTTTGGGTGGTGGGAGCGCCAATGGGGCGCGCCCGTTAACCCTCGGAGCCCACCATGACGACGATTACAGCCCGCCACACGACCCAGGCCAAGCGGACCAAGCCCGCAACGACGGGCGAAAAGCCGAAGGCCGCTGGCAAGGCCGCGTCGGCGCAAGCCGCCCCGAGCAAGGCGGATCTTGGCAACGAGAACGACGCCGCGCGCGTCACGAAGCACGATCGCATCCTGACGCTGCTGACTCGGCGAGAGGGCACCACCATCCCGGAGATGATGGAAACCTCCGGCTGGCAACAGCACAGTGTGCGTGGCTTCCTCGCGGGGACCGTCAAGAAGAAGCTCGGCTTCCCGCTCACCTCGTCGAAGGTCGAGGGCGAACTGCGTCGCTATCGTATCGACTCGAACCGCGGTCGCTGACATGACGCGAGCCTCGATTGACATCGCGGCCGAGTTGGCGCGGCTTGAAGCCTTGTCCAACTTCGAGCTGCGAGCAGAGTGGCGGCGGCTGCATCACATGCAGCCGCCCAAAAGCCTCTCGCGCGAACTCCTGCTGCGAGGCATTACCTACAAGATCCAGGAGAGGGCGTTCGGCGGCCTCTCCAAGTCGATCCTGCGCAAGCTGTCCGGCACTGAGCCTGAAGCAACTTCGCCTGAGAACCGGAGAGCTGCGCCACGCACCATCGTGAAGCCAGGGACGCGGCTCGTGCGCGAATGGAACGGCGACACGCACACCGTCCTCGTTCATGCGGATGGCGTCGAGTGGCGCAGTCAGCGATACCGGTCGCTCTCAATCGTCGCCCGCGAAATCACCGGCGCGCACTGGTCCGGACCGCGGTTCTTCGGCTTGACCTCGAAGAAGGGGACAAGCGATGGCTGACGCCGATCTGGATGCCGTGCGTCGGGACTTTGCTGAGCTGACCGGCCTGTTCGAGGACGCGGCGCTGATTGCGTCTGTCTGTCAGGGCATCAAGAGCCTCGATGACGGGCGCCGTCGATTCAAGAACCTCTCGACAGCGATGCGCCGCATCCGGAGGTGCCTCAGCATTCTGGAGGGGCGCCTGCAATGAAGCGGCTGAACTGCGCCATCTACACCCGTAAATCCTCCGAGGAAGGGCTCGAGAAGGAGTTCAACTCGCTCGACGCGCAGCGGGAAGCCTGCGAGGCCTACATCACGAGTCAGAAGCATACCGGCTGGGTGCCTTTTCCAGATCTCTATGACGACGGCGGCCTCTCAGGCGGGACGATGGAGAGGCCGGCTCTGCTACGGCTTCTCACCGACATCAAATCCCGCAAGGTGCAGATCGTCGTTGTTTACAAAGTGGATCGCCTGACACGGTCACTTGCCGATTTCGCCAAGATCGTCGACGTGCTCGATGCGCATGGCGCCTCGTTCGTCTCGGTGACGCAGCAGTTCAACACCACGACGTCGATGGGCCGCCTCACGCTCAACATGCTGCTCTCGTTTGCGCAGTTCGAGCGCGAGATCGCGGGCGAACGCATCCGCGACAAGATCGCCGCGTCCAAGGCCAAGGGCATGTGGATGGGCGGCAACGTCCCATTGGGCTACGACGTCAGGGAGCGCAAGCTGATCGTGAATGACGCCGAGGCCGAGACGGTGCGCATGATCTTCCGCCGCTACGTGGAACTCGGAACGGTCCGGCTGCTCGGGCACGAACTCGACCGGCTCGGCGCCGTCAGCAAACGCCGCGAGGGGGCGGGCGGCGTCCTGGCGGGTGGCAACCGACTTTCACGCGGCGCGCTCTATACGTTGCTGCAGAATCCGATCTACCGCGGCGAGATCGGGCACCAGGGCAAGGTCTACCCCGGCCAGCATGACGCGATCATCGATGCCGAACTCTGGCAACTCGTCCAAGACAAGCTGGCCGGCAACCGGCAGGCCCGAACGCTCGGCGAGACCGCGGAGATGCCGAGCCTGCTGGCCGGGTTGATCGTGGACGCCGACGGGCATCGCATGACGCCGACGCACGCTGTGAAGAACGGTCGCCGCTATCGGTACTACGTCACGACACAACTCATATCCGGCACCCGCTCCGATCACGCCAAGGGCTGGCGCATCCCCGCGGGCGATATCGAGATGTTGGTCCTCGATCGGCTTCGCGCATTCTTTGCGTCCGATCGTGACCTCGGTGAAGCGCTGTCACGCTTTGACCTCGACGCCTCGGCCTTCCGAACGGCCATGAACAAGGCGAGCCAGCTTGTCGAAGGCTGGGCGAGCCTGCCGCCGATCAAGCTCCGGGAGCTGGTCAGGGCAGTGGTCGCAACCATCACGGTGGACGACGAACGGGTCGTTGCATCGCTCAAACCGGCGGAGGTCGCGACCATTTTGCTGGGCGAGGTATGCAATCTTCCAGAGGCTCGCCAGTCCGGTGCGATCGAATTGACCATCGACGCCAAGCTGCGCCGGGCCGGGAAAGGGATACGACTCGTCGTCGGAGGAGGCGTTGCCGAGAAGCCCAACGCACAAATGATCGCCCTGTTGCGCGATGCGCACGCAACCCGCGATGCCCTGCTGTCGGGACGCGACGAGACCATCGACGCCATGTCGCAACGGCTCGGCATCAATCGGGACATCCTGTCAGCGCAGATGCGGCTGACATATCTCGCGCCGGACATCGTCCGCGCGCTCGTCCTCGGGCAGCCCGCCGAGGGACTGACGCCGGCCGGCCTTCTCTCCCTGTGCAAAGACCTGCCGCACGACTGGCCGCTGCAGCACGCAGTCCTCGGAATTGAGAGCCGGTAGCACCGCGAGAGTTCCGAAAACGATGCGAGTCTGACCGGCCGAAAAACGGCCCTCAGAGATAAAACCGGCGATGAGCCGAGGAACGCCACCGAGAGACGCCGATGGATGCGCGCACCCTCAAAATGCATGTCGCCAAGCCGCGGAAATCGCGGCGTCTTTCCGCCTGCGGATATTAGAAAATATATATTGATATCAATGAATTAGTCGGTGGCTGGGGGACTAGGATTCGAACCTAGACAGGCAGAGTCAGAGTCTGCAGTCCTACCATTAGACGATCCCCCATCGCCGGGATCAGTCCGGGTGAGACCGGACGTTGCCGTGTATAGCGTCATGGTCCTGTTACCGCAAGCGCGATACGGGAAGCCGGGATACGAACTCTCGTCTGCCGGCTACGGCACGCGGCGTTCGAGCAATTCGGACAACTCACTGGAGTCCCAGCGATTCTGTGGTCGCACGTGACAAAGCATTCTTTGACACACTCGGCGAACTCGGCGTGACGCGAGATTTCACTCATCAAGCTTCATCCGCACGGTAGTCCCCGCCGGTCTCTCCGTTATTATCGTGACTTCAAGTGCCGAATGAATGTCGCGTGGGAAGGGCGCGCGCTGTCGGTCTTCCCGCGGGTCGAATTGTGCCGAGGCGACCAGATCAGACCGGATGGACGTTCACGCCTCCCAGCCGTACTCCCGGCCAGCCACCGCCCTCGACACGAAACCGTTGGCGACGTCGGCGGCAACGGCAGCCGGGTCGCGCAGTTTTGGGTCGCCATAGCCGGCGCCCCCAGCCTCGACAATGCGCATCGTCTCACCAGGCTGGATTTCGATGCGGCCCTTGGCGTGCACGGGCTTGCCCGCGACCTCGTGATGGCGCAGAGAGCCGTTGCAGCCACCGAAGAGGCCTTTGGCGGGGTGAGCGGTGCGATTGCCCATGCCGTGTGAGACGAGGATGTTGCCGGTGTCGTTGCGGATCGTGACCTCCTGTCCGAGGCCACCGCGCCACCGACCGGGTCCGCCCGAATCCTGCAGGAGGCGCTTGTCGACCACAGTCGTGTGCGTCAATGCCTCCCAGACCTCGACTGGAACCACGGCCATGTTGGACGGATGCGGTAGCGTCGACCAACCGTCGAGGCCCTGCAAGGCGCCATAGCCGCCCGAGGCAAAGTAGAGTGCCGTGAACGGCCGTCCGTCACGGCGCGTGCCCTGGAATGTGACGAGATTCATCATGCCGCTGTCGGCCTGCGCCTCGCCCGGAGTCGCCTCTGCGAGGGCGCCATAAATGAGTGGCGTGATAAAGTGGCCCATGGCATGGCGGCCTCCCGTGGGGAACGGCGGCAGCGCATTGAGAATGCAGCCCGGCGGCGCCTTGGTCATGATCGGCGCGGCGGAGCCTTGGTTGTTCGGGATCGACGGAAGGGTCAGCGACTTGATGGCGTGCAGGACCATGGCGTTCGTGTAGCAGAACGGCACGTTGACGCCGGCCCGCACCATGCCACTCGTGCCGGCGAAATCGGCGGTCACCGTCTCGCCAGCCTTGGTGATTTCGACTGCGAGTTCAACGTCCCCTGCGAAACCTTCGACCTTGATGCGGTTGCGATACCGGCCGTCCCTCATCTCGGCGAGCTTGGCGCGCATGCGCGTCTCGGATTGGCTGCGGATCGCGGCGGAAAGGCTGGTCAGATCGTCGAGGCCATACTCGTCCATGAAGGCGTTGATCTCACGCGCGCCGACCTCTGAGCAGGCGACGTTGGCCATCACGTCGCCCATGGTCTGCTCTGGGACGCGCACGTTGGTGCGGATGATCTCGACGACAAGCTCGTTAAGACGGCCCGCGTCGTAGAGCTTCAGGATCGGGAGACGTAGCCCTTCGGCGTAGACCTCGGTTGCCGAGGAGCCGAAACCGGCGCCTCCGATGTCGGGTAGATGCGTGATCGACACGCAATAAGCGACGATGCGGCCCCTGCGGAATACGGGGCGCATTACCGTGATGTCGAACAGATGGCCTGTGCCGAGCCAAGGATCGTTGGTTACGATGATGTCGCCATCGCGCAGCGTCTCCGGCGGGAATCGCTTGAGCATGTGCCGGGCCGTCACGGGGGCCGAACCGATGAAGGCCGGAATGCCGAACGTGCCTTGCGCAATGGTGTTGGTGTCGGCGTCGAGCACACAGCAGGTGAGATCGTAGCTCTCATAGACGATCGTCGAGAATGAGGAGCGCACCAGCGTCGAGACTATTTCATCGGTGAGCGCGACCAGCCGGTCCCACATGATGCCGAGGCTGACGGCGTCTATCGATCTGCTGGCGATGTCGTTCATGTGTCCCTTTTCACCCCGTATCGACGGTTAGGCGCATCTGCTGAGCTTCGCTCAAGCCCCAGTAACTCTTGGTGCCATGCGCATGTCCAGTCTCTTCCTGCTGACCCGATAGCGGTCTCGACCATCGAGCAACGTACCGGCTGGACGAAGTCTCGCTGATCCATGCTGCGGGAAGAAGGATACCGTGGCGGGGATGGCCAAGGTATTCACGTCATCGTATCGTTTGCGCATGTGCGGCGGCCATTTGCACGAGGCGTCATAATCAACTTCAAGTTGTGCCGCGTGTCGAAGCATTTCAGCTGAAAAGGGGCGCCGATCCGGCACCCCTTTTCGTACTGCTTTCAGGAGCAGTCTAGTGCGCTTGACGTGCTAGCGGGTCATCAAGAGCGCCGCTGGCTGCCGCTTCGGCTCGGCGTACGGCGCTCACCATCGTCATCGTCGTCACGGTTTTGGCGCAACCGGCCATCATGCTCCGGGTCCCGCACGCGCCCGCGCCCGTCGCTGCTGCTGCTCCCGCCTGCACTGCGGCGGTCATTGTCATCGTCGTCTCGATTTTGCCGTAGTCGGCCATCGTGCTCGGGGTCGCGGACACGGCCTCGCCCGTCAGCGCCGCTGCTGCTCCGGCTCAATCCGCGGCGCTCGTCGCCATTCCGTCCGGGCCTCCCGCTCTTCTGGCCTCGCGCCCCTTCGTCATCCATTCCAATCTCACCTTCCTCGACTTCGACATTGATCTCAGAAAGCGCAAGGTCGGTGAGCTTATCGTCGGTTTCCTTCTCCTCCTCGAGCGTTTCGCGCAATAGCTTGGCCGCCCGCCGCATTTGCAGCTTGTCCGCCCATGCCGCAAGCGTTCCGTATCGCGCGATTTCGTAGTGCTCGACCGCCTGAGCAGCCGCGAGAATACCGGCATCGCGTACTGTTTCGTCTTTCGCTTCCTGCATGAGTTCCATGGCCTCTTCGGTGAGGCCATCGATTGCCGGGCATCTCTTGCCCCGTGGTGCTTTGCCAATCATTTCGAAGATTTCGTGGAGGCGCTCGATCTGCTCCTCTGTTTGCTGCGCATGTTCTTGGAAGGCGGAGGCAAGATGCTCGGAACCGGCTTTTTTCATCATTTTGGGCAGGATCTTCACGATCGCTTTCTCAGCGTAGTAGATGTCGCGAAGACCATCCTCGAAGAGTTCGGCAAGGGTCTGCATATCAGGCTCCAGTCCTTGGACTTGTTGCTAGTGGACGGCGAACCTGCATCGGCGCTTCGAGTTCCAAGAGTTCGATGGTAATTTGAACATGGAAGCTGGCTGGGCGGTCGGTGAGCACCAAGAACATCCGCAAGATGAACTCCCTGGTCCCGGCACGGAACGCACTCCGCATACGCGAGTTGTTCGTCAGTTGCATCGGAGGACATGGGTTGATGACGCGCCCTGCGCAGCTTTGCTTGCTAATTCTCGCACTGTCGATTTCGGCGGCTTGTGTCGCATCTCAACCCGCTTCGGGCGCCGACGACCCCGACCTCATCTTTCGCAAATCGACGGTGTGGAAATTCCTCTCCCCTGACCACAAACTCGCCGCTTACGCCATCGACGACCCCGAGGTCGAAGGCGTCGCTTGTCATTTCACCGTTCCAGAGAAAGGGGGTTGGACCGGATGGCTCGGCCTCACCGAGGAGTTGTCTGACATTTCGCTCGCCTGCCGCCAGATCGGCCCGATCTCCTTCAAGCGCAAGCTCGAGCAGGGTGGAGAGGCCTTTCGCCAGCGCAGGTCCCTGCTGTTCAAGCGCATGCGCATCGCCCGCGGCTGCGATGCCAAGCGCAACGTCCTGGTTTACGTCGTCTACAGCGACAAGCTGATCGACGGCAGCCCAAAGAACTCGACGTCAACCGTGCCCATCATGCCGTGGGGAACCCAGCTGCCCGTCCGCTGCGCCGACTCCTTTTCGGATTGATGCAGACCGCTGTGCATCGATCACCGACAATCGCAGATCTGGACCGACGACGTTCTCCAACCAGGCGCTGCCGGCCAACGTCGCTCATGCCATCCCACAACTATGAGGCCGGCCGGCATCGAAGTCACGCTTATCTCGCCAGGCTCCATTGCGAACGGCATCGATCATGCCGCCGCGACGCAGTACTGGCTGCCCACGGTGCCGGATTTCGCTTGGTGGTTGTCGCTGCATCAGACGACGTCGTGTTCGGGCAAATACGCAGGGTGTGGCGTGAAATACACGCACGTGAGCCAATGCAACGCGAAGTCCGGGTTCGTCGGCGAAAATTCTTGTTGCCTCTGAACGCTATCGCTTAGAGATCATTCAATGCGTGCATCTCGTCTGACGCAGGCGTTGAAGTTGACGTGTCTATCGAGCGACAACTACGAGATTTGCGCATCCGTCATGCAACACCCGGCAGCTTGCGCCATTGCGATAGCTTGGCTGACGATCGGACCGATTACGCCATCATTGGCGGATGGTTTTTCCGTTTACACGGAAACGGATCGATCTTCCCGTCTATCTGCCGTCAAGGGCGGACCATCCACAGCTTTGGCATCACTTCAGCGTAACGGCCAGCCGGGAGCAGCACGATCTCAGAAGAAGGGCGAGGGCCTTCGTAATCTCCGACCGGAGTTGCCCCCTTCAACGGGGCCATGGCGGTGGAAAATCAGCAAGACTGAATGGTCAGCCGAGGATGAGCTAGGTTTCGAGAGCTTTGTGCGGGCGATCGGCGAGAGCGATTGTGCGACGGTCCATCAATGTCTTACGAGTGCGACCGCTAATCCACTCTATCATGACAAGCATCCGTCCGCGCATCAGTTTTTCGCGGATTGCGCCGATCTGCCGATCGTGCTGCGTGCCTATTTTGCTTGGCACAATGGGCTTCCGTTCTCGTTCTCCCTCCGGCTCGAACCCCATGCTCCGACGAGCGGGCATCGGACATACCTGACCGGCAATGCGATTGCCGCGCGACACGATGTGGTCGGTCCCGGGCCGGATTTGAGACCCGTTCTAAAAGCGGTCAACGACTACGTCACCGCTGAACATTACAGGTGGCCGTCAGCGTACAGCGGCAAGCAATTGGCCGATCACTATCCGGTCGCCGTCACACGGCAGAGTATTCGGACGGGCACTGTGGTGTTCGACCCTGATGGACACGTGGCGATCGTCTACAAGGTCACCGAGGACGGACGCATTCATTACATCGACGCGCATCCCGACAACTCCCTGACGCGTGGGCTGTTCGATCGCGAGTTCGGGCGAACAGTACCGCCGATGGGGGCCGGCTTCAAAAGGTGGCGACCGCAGCGCTTGGTGGGAGCGCACCGTGCCGACGACGGGACTTTGTCGGGCGGTAGCATCGTCCTGGCGAAGGACAGCGAATTGTCGGACTGGTCGGACGAGCAGTTTTTCGGGACGGAGCAGCCGCGGCCGCCTGTATGGACCGAGGCGCGCTTCATGCTCGATGGACAAAATCACAACTTCCATGACTATGTGCGTCTCAAGCTCGCGTTTCCAGGTTTCAAGTACGACCCGATCGATGAGGCCCGTACGCGAGTTCGGCAATTGTGCAGGGATTTCTCGTACCGGGATGCCTCTGTGAAGGCTGCCATCAGTGATGGCATCAACCGCAGGCCTCAGCCGCCCCGTCTCCCGAACAATATCTACGCAACGAGCGGCGATTGGGAGACGTATTCGACCCCTTCGCGCGATGCGCGCATCAAGGCTGGATTCGAGCAATTGCGCGAGGAGATCGAGAGATTCGTCGAACACCACGACGCGGGGCGCGACGTTCTTGCCTACACCGGGACCGACCTACGGCGAGATCTGTTGGCGACCTATCGTGAGGAAGCGGCCGCGTGTGCCATTACCTACGTGAATAGCGTAGGCAAGCCCGTGACTCTGGGTTTCAATGAGCTCAAGCGCCGGCTCTTCAGAATGTCCTTTGACCCGCATCATTGCATCGAGCGTCGCTGGGGGGCCGATTCGCCAGACGAGCTGAGAAGCTGCGAAGATGACGCACTGAAAACAAGTTGGTATGTCGCGCAGGCTCGGCTACGCCACCAGACCACGAGAACTTACGGGGAACGAATGGGCTGGACTTTGGCGGATCTGAAGAGAAAAGATCTGGATATCGGCGTGGAAGAGCCACCGGATGTCGATCCCCTCGAAGTTCTGCTCGCGAGAACTGCCCATAATGAATGAGTGGGAGCCGGGCAGCGTTCACGTTCGCTCAATTAAGGTTCAGATCGCACTTGGTGCATGCTCACGCTTGGCCATCGGATAGATTTGGCGGGTGCTCGAATTTCGCCGCTCGAATCAGTCCAGGCTTCGCGCAGGAGACGATGCGCGTTCGGAGATGAGCATTGCTGCCGAATGGCAGTGTGCGAGCAGGGAGTGCTCGAATGATCACGGAGCGTGCAGCAGATGCCGGTTGGCGCCTCCATGGCGCCAGCAGGCCGGATTTGATCAGGCGCGAGACGCTGATCGACATTTTTGCCGATTCCGCGCGGCGTCTGCCTTCAAAGACTGCGATGCAGCTGCTCGGCGGCGACGAACACTTGACTTATGCGGCACTCGAAGCTGCCGCAGGGCAACTTGCGGGGGCTTTGGCGGCCCGAGGAATTGGACCGGGACATAGCGTCGGCCTCTATTTCCGACGTTCGATCGCCATGCACGTCGCGATGCTGGCGATCCTGAGAGTGGGCGCCGCTTACGTACCGTTCGATGGAGATGCACCCCTCGATCGAGTGCGCACGTGTCTGGCCGACTGCGGCTCATCGGCGGTGCTTACACACGAAGCCATCGGCGTCGACACGACACGTCTTGGAGTTCCGGCGTTGCACGTGGAAGCCCTCCTCGCCGAGGGCCATGGTGCCGTATCGCACGCCGTGGCGCCCGAGGCGCGCGCTTACGTCATCTATACGTCGGGGTCGACGGGAGAACCGAAAGGCGTTTCCGTCTCGCATCGCAATGCCTGCCACTATGTACGATCGGTCAACGAGACGCTTGGCTTCGAGGCAGCTGACGTGGTGCTGCAGCAGGCGTCCTTAGCTTTCGACCTGTCGCTCGAGGAGATATTCGTTCCGTATCTCGTGGGTGCAACGATCGCCGTTGCGTCGGATGATGCGATGCGTGATCTGGATGGGTTGCCGGATCTGCTGGAGCGCGCGGGCGTAACGGTCATGGATACCGTTCCAACGCTGCTTGGCCTGCTCGAACGGCCGCCGTCCTCAGTGCGCCTGTTCATCGTGGGCGGCGAAGCGTGCCCGCTGTCCATCGTAGATCGTTACGCTGGAGCGGGCCGAAGGTTGCTGAACACCTACGGGCCGACGGAAGCCACCGTCGTCGCGACTGCCGCGGAGCTCTTTCCGGGTCAGCCGGTTACCATCGGCAGACCAATTGCGAATTATACGGCCTATGTCGTCGATGACATGCTTGCACCGGTGCGCACTGGAGAGACGGGTGAATTGCTCATCGGCGGTCCCGGAGTCGCCATGGGCTACATTGGCCAGCCGGATCTCACCGCATTGAAGTTCGTGGCCAATCCGTTCGCTGATACGGGCGCTACCGACCCGCTTCTCTACCGTACGGGTGATGCGGTCAGCGTCGATGACCAAGGCAACATCGTCTTTCACGGGCGCGTGGATGCTCAGGTCAAGATCCGCGGTTACAGGATCGAGCTCGGTGAGATCGAGGCGCTGGTGTCTCGCGAGCCTGGAGTGCTGCAGGCGGCCGTTGCAGTTTCCCCGCATCCGTCAGCGGGTGATGTGCTCGTTGGGCATGTCGTGGTCGATGAGAGCTTTGATCTCGGAGCTCTTCAACGCCGTCTGGCAGAGCGATTGCCGGCGTATATGCTGCCCCGCTACTGGAACCAGCTCAGTGCTTTGCCCACGCTCGTATCTGGCAAGCTCGATCGTAAGGCGCTTGCTGCCCTTCCGCTGCCTGACGTGACATCGGCGGGGGAGCAGGAACAGCCTGCCACCCTGATAGAGGCCCAGGTCCTCCAGGCCGCGCGAGAGGTGCTCGGCCTGAAGGTCGTGCCCCTTGATGCCGACTTCTTCATCGAACTCGGCGGTCATTCGCTCATTGCCGCACGCTTTGTGTCCGAGCTTCGCAAGACGCCGAACCTCGCCAACGTGGCACTTAAGGACGTCTATGCGTTTCGATCGGTGCGCGGGCTGGCGGCGATCCTTCAAGAACGCGCTGAGCATGAAGGCGGCCAACGTGCCGATCTCTCGTTCGAACCCGTACCACTCAGGCGCCGCTTCCTCTGCGGACTGGCCCAAGCGGTGGCGCTGCCCTTCATCATCATGATCGTGACGGCCCAATGGATCGGGCTGCTCTTATCGTCGATCTTCCTGGTTCGCGTTGATACGCCGATGTGGCAGGAGGCGCTCATCCTCTCGAGCGTCTTCGTGACACTGAACCTTGGCGCGAAGGTGGTCGTGGTTGCGTTGAAGTGGCTGATCATCGGCCGTACGAAGCCGGGCGTTTATCCGCTTTGGGGGAGCTACTACTTCCGGATCTGGCTGCAGCAGCGGATCGTACATCTTACGGCGCACAAGTTCCTGCAAGGCTCGCCGCTGATGAGCTTGTATCTGCGCGCGCTTGGTGCACGCGTCGGTCGCGATGCCGTGATTCACGAGTTCGAGGATGGTGCGATCGACCTGATCAGCATCGGGGACCGCGCCAGCATCGGAACCAAGGTCAAACTCGGCAACGTCGAGGTGATAGGCGACAAAGTGTACGTCGGTCGGATCACTGTCGGTGCCGACGCGCACATCGGGAACGGGGCGGTCATCGGCCATGATGTGCAGATCGGCGACGGCGCCTCGATCGGCGACCTGACGGCAATTGCCAGCGGAACGACAATTGCTCGAGGGGAGGCTTGGTCGGGCTCGCCCGCAACTCGTCTCGACACCTCAGACGAGGAGCCATTGCCTCCCCATCCGTCGATGAGCACGCCGCTGCGGATCGTACGTGGGGTGGGCTTCTTCGTGGCCTACAATGTCAGCCTCATCATCGGGCTGCTTCCCATATTCCCCGCTTTCTACGTGCTCTATCACTTCGAGGGCTGGATCTCGGCTGACCCGAACTACAACTTATCGTGGGCGTTGGTCGCGGCCTTCTCACTGCCGGCCGCGCTGGTGCTGATCATCATCTCGATGGCCGTCGTCGTTGCGCTGCGGTGGATTCTGATGCCGCGGCGTGTCGAGCCGGGACGTCATTCCATTCTTGGTATGTTCTATTTCCGGAAATGGATCATCAGCCTCACGACCGAGTCGATGCTCGAGACGCTGAACTCCCTTTATGCGACCGTCTTCATGCGCAATTGGTATCGCCTCATGGGCGCTCGGGTGGGCAAGGGAACCGAGATTTCGGCGAGCTTTGCGGGCCGGTACGATCTGATCGAGATGGGGCGGGACAATTTTATCGGCGATGAAGCCGTCTTCGGAGATGAGGAGATCCGTGGCGGCTGGATGACGTTGAAGCGGCTGAAAACGGGCGACCGTTGCTTCTTCGGCAATTCTGCCGTCGTGCCGCAGGGTTCCGTGATCGAAGACGATGCTCTGCTCGGTGTAAAGTCTATGGTGCCGCCTTCGAACCACATCAGGGCCGGCGAGACGTGGCTCGGCAGTCCGTCGATGCAATTGCCCAATCGCCAAAAGATCATCCTCGATGCCCGTTCGACTTACGAACCGAGCCGATGGGCACGTCTCGGTCGTATGAGCTTTGAAGCCGCGCATACGGCATTTCCCGTCGCCGTTCTGGTCACAATCGTCTACATTGCGGCCGAGCTCATGGCTGAGCCGATCGACGAGGGGCGCTGGGGTATGGCTTTCGCCTATTTCCTGGTGGCAGGCCTGGTGACGGCGTCGATCATGTATTCCATGGCCGTCCTGTTCAAATGGGTGACGATGGGGGTCTACCGCCCGGTGATGAAACCGATGTGGTCCTGGTGGGCCATGCGGACCGAGGCAGTGGCCGTGCTCTATGGCGGCCTCGCGAGCAAGGTCTTGCTCGAGTATCTCCGTGGCACCCCATTCCTGCCCTGGCTACTGCGGCCGTTCGGAGCCAAGGTCGGCAAAGGCACATGGATCAACTCGACGGATATCTGCGAGTTCGATTGCACGGAGATTGCGGATCACGCCGTGATCAACATGGGAGCCTGCCCGCAAACGCACCTCTACGAGGATCGGATCATGAAGGTGGGTCGGATCGTCATTGGTCGAGGAGCCACGGTCGGCACCGGGTCAACTGTCTTGTATGACGCGACGATCGGTGAGTTTGCCCAGCTTCGACCGTTAACACTCGTGATGAAAGGCGAGTCGATACCGCCTCACACAGTTTGGTCGGGGATTCCCGCCCAACACACGCCGCCGGGCGCCACCGGCGCCGCAAGCGAGCATGCACGGGGGGCGATTGGTACGGCGGGAACGGATCCGCAGAAAGCTGCGTAACCCGATGGTGTCCTCAGCTGACGCTCAAGTCCTCGGCCGGGCCGAGCTGTGCGGAGCATCGGCGCTGCTGCTCGTTGATCCCCGTCTGGATTGCGAGTTGGCGGACATCTGGCTCCGGGATGTGCTGCGGCGTGAATTCGGCCGGCCCGACATTGATTTGATCCGCCGGCCGAGCGGGCGGCCATCGCTCGCTCCCCCTTACCACGAGGTGGGTGTGTCGATCTCGCGCCGGTGCGGCCTGATCTTCGCAGGCTTCGCCCCGGATGGTGCCGTAGGTGTCGATTTGGAGCCAGGAAGCTCGGTTTCGTCCGAGGAAGTTGTGCTCCTTGCAAAGGATCACTTCGCGATCCGAGAGGCGGAAGCCGTAACGGGCAGGCGGGACGAGGCGGCTCGCGATCTGTTTCTGCGCCTGTGGGTTTCCAAGGAAGCAGCACTCAAGACCACTGGCCGGGGTATCTATGACGGTGTGGATGAGCCTGACTTGCATCCCCATCTGGCAGAGATCGTGGCTTCGGCGCCCATATTGGTTTGTGCAGGTCGCCGGATTCCCATGATGACCCTGGAGTGCAAGACATGGAAACTTTCTGGCGCCGGTCTTATCTATGGAGCGGTGGCGGTTTGTGGCGCCAGAGGACACGGGCGAGACGACGCGTTTGATTGATGTGCGACTTGCCTCCGCGTGGGTGAGAGGCCGCATATCGGCCATGGGCTGGCAAAAAGCAGAACGCGCAGCCGCTTAGGACCTGATTACCGGTGGCAGCCGGGTCTCGAGTTGCCCATCCGCCAATTGTTGACACTATGTGGTAGCGTACTTCATGGCTCGTCGGCCAACACGACGCATGATTTGGGCTGCTGCCGGAGCGGCAGTAGCTGTTAGTGTCGGTTATCACTTCCTGGGCAACTTGACGATGAATCGCATGCGCAGTCGTCGTTCGACCCCCGAAGTAGCCGCTCTGCCACGCGCGCCGATTGCGCCAAAGCGTCCGGTTGTCGTGCGCCATCATGGTATCGACGTGGTTGACGACTATGCTTGGCTTCGGACGTCCAAGTGGCGCGAGGTGCTGGCGGATCCGTCCGCGCTCGAGCCCGAGATCCAAACTCATCTGCACGCCGAAAACCTTTACGCAGACCACATCCTTCACTCCCAGCGAGTTCTGAGAAGAAAGATCGCCCGCGAAATTGAATCTCGGGAGGCCGAAGAGGATGGGAGCCTTCCTGATCCGGACGGACCCTGGCTCTACTTCACGCACCTGCCGGACGACGCGGAGCACGAGCAACTCTGCAGGAGACCACGGGCTGGGGGTCCCACCACCGTTCTTCTCGACGGTGATGAAGAGGCGCGCGGCGCTTCCTATTTCGATCTCGCTGATGCGATCCATTCCCCCGATCATAAGCTTCTCGCTTACGCCGTAGATCACAGTGGCAACGAGCGCTACATCCTGCGGATCCGCGATCTTGAATCAGGCGAGACCTTATCGACGATCCAGGACACGTCTGGCGATTTCGCTTGGGCACTCGATTCCCGCACGATTTTCTACGTGCGCATCGATACAGAGAATCGCCCTCTCGAAGTCTGGCGGCACGGCATCGGATCGCCTTCCTCCGACGATGTCCTCGTGCACCGCGAGAACAATCCTGCCTATGATCTTACAGTGGATCGAACCCAATCGGGCAAATTCATCCGGATCGTTTCCGACCATCATCTCTCGACTGAAGTCTGGCTTGTGGACGCTGTCCTTCCCGGGGCCGCACCGATGCGGGTGGCTCCGAGGACCGAGGGACACACCTACACTGTCGAGCACTTTGGTGATCGGTTGGTTGTTCTGACGAATTCAGGCGACGCTACGGACAAGCGCATCTGCCTGGGGCCCATCGCTCCTGATGCCCAGGATGCGTGGACGGAGCTGGTGGCCGGTCGTACGGGGCACCGCATCAAGGATATGGAGGTCCTCGCCCGGTACTGCGTGCGCGTGGAGGAGGCGGACACCGGGCCGGTCGTTGTAGCCAGGCGGTGGAGCGACGGCCGCGAGCACACGGTCGAGCTCGATCCAGGTATGCAGGCCGTCGACATCGAGGCAGGCCACGAGTTCGACACCGATCTCATACGGATCACGCAGTCGTCGATGTCCGTGCCCGAGCGCACCACTGACTATGATCTCGGGCACAGCGAAGGTGCATTGCAGCGATCTACGCGTGCTCATCGCCGCCTCCGATCGTCGCGTTACGTGACCCAGAGGTTGTTCGCCCCATCGAGCGATGGCGAGCTAGTACCGATCACGCTGCTACACCGGGCCGATCTCCTTCTCGATGGGTCCGCGCCACTGTTTCTGGAAGGGTACGGCGCCTATGGCGATGCCCTCGAGACCTCGTTCGAAGCCGCTCGCCTTTCGCTGGTCGACAGGGGGTTCGTCTACGGCCTTGCGCACGTGCGGGGCGGCAACGAAAAGGGAGAGAGGTGGTACGCTGCGGGGCGCCATCACGGCAAACCGCAGTCGATCAGGGACTACGTCGCCGTCGCCGAGTATCTCGCGGCCGAACGTTACACGAGGCGCGGAAGGATCGTCGCTTATGGCGAATCGGCGGGTGGCCTTCTGGTTGCCGCTGCCCTCAATGCCGCGCCCGATCTCTTCCTCGGCGTCATAGCTGATGTTCCATTCGTCGATGTGCTCAATACGCTGCTGGATCCCGATTTGGCGCTCACGCCGGGCGAGTGGCCGGAGTTCGGAAACCCACTGACAAGTCAGCAGGATTTCGAGCTGATCCTTTCCTATAGTCCTTACGAGAACGTAAGGCCGGCGAGCTATCCCCCCGTCCTGGCTGTGGCCTCTTTGACCGATCAGCGCGTTACGTACTGGGAGCCCGCCAAATGGATTGCTCGTCTGCGTGAACGGTCGACAAGTTCTAATCCGGTGCTGCTCGTCACGCAGCAGCACGGCGGGCACGGTGGACCGAGCAGCCGGAGCGACAAGACCGATGTCCTGGCTCGCGCATACGCCTTCGCGATTTCGCTCGCAGACACCGTTGTGACCTGACGGCTGAGCGGTTCCCACAAATGATGTTGTTCTACGGCGTAGCGCGCGGTCGCCGCTCGCCGTCAGAGCACGCGTGCATTCAGAAGGGCGCTCGGCTAGCCTTTGGAATAAGGCAGCGTGGTCGTGTCAACGGTCGCGGGGCAAATGACATTGGGCGTCCCGGGCTGGTTGCCCGAACGTGGGAGCGGTTGAGATGAAACTTGGAATGCTGTTGCGCTACGCTGGCGATGAAGGCGGTCCCAATACCGATCTCGTCCTCGAGGCTGAAAAGCTCGGATACGATCAGGTCTGGCAGGGAGAATCCTATGGCATCGACAGCGTGACGCCGATTGCGTGGACCCTGGCCCGCACGAGCCGGATCAAGGCAGGTACGGGTATCATGCAGATCCCGGCCCGCACGCCGGCCTGCACGGCTATGACAGCGATGACTCTCGCCGCTATGTCGCAGGGGCGGTTTCTGCTCGGTCTTGGACCATCTGGACCGCAGGTCGTAGAGGGCTGGCATGGCGTGGCCTACGGCAAGCCGCTCTCACGAATGAAGGAGTATGTCGCGATCCTGCGCAAAATCTTCGCGCGCGAGGAGCCGTTGCAGCATTCGAGCGAGCACTACCAGATCCCCTATCAAGGTCCAGGTGCCAGCGGACTTGGCAAGCCTCTCAAGTCGATCCTGAAGCCGAATCCCGACATTCGGATCTATACGGCTGCGATTGCGCCGGCCGGCCTTCGCACAGCGGGCGAGGTGGCGGATGGCGTTCAGCCGATCTTCATGAGCCCCGAGAAGGCCGACATTATCGTCAAGCCCGTGCTCGAAGGCATGGCCGCCGCAGGTCGCCCGCAGTCGCTCGAGAATTTCGACATCACGCCCTTCGTCAAGGTCGCGATGGGCCCCGACCTCGACAAGTGTCGCGATCAGCTTCGTCCCGAGGTAGCGCTGTATGTGGGTGGCATGGGCGCACGTGAGAAAAATTTTTACAACGACTACGCAAAAAGGCTCGGCTACGAGGACGCGGCCGTCGAGATTCAGGATGCGTTCCTCGGTGGACGCCGCAAGGATGCAATGGCAGCCGTCCCGGACAAGATGATCGACGAATTGTTCCTGGTCGGCAACGCTGACCGCATCAAGGGGCGTCTCAAGGAGTGGAAGGCCGCCTCCCAGGGCAACAAGATTGGCACACTGCTCCTCTCCGGCGCCGATCTCGACGTTCTGCGCTTAGCGGCCGAGGCTGTGGGCTGACCTTTCGTGCCGGGTCGGATCGTGCGCTGACAGACTGGGGACGATGCTTGACGCTCGGGCCGATCCGGGTTTGATCGGAGCATGGCGCCTCGGAGCCTTAGCCCATGCACCGGATGCTGCATGGTGATACGAAGGCACAGCGCCTCGCGCCTAATGCGGCGAAGGCATCCGCAGGCCAAAGATAAAGATTACACCATGTCTCTTCTCCCCGAACAGCTCGCCGACCGCTATCGGCGGTTCCGTTTCCGTCACTACGCGCCGAATCAGCACCGCTATGAGGAACTCGCCGAGCGAGGCCAAACGCCAGACGTCATGGTGGTTTCTTGCTGCGACAGCCGGGTCGACCCCGAGACCATCTTCTCGGCGGTTCCGGGCGAGTTGTTCGTTGTGCGCAATGTGGCGAATCTCGTCCCCCCGTTCGAGACCACAGGCAAGTTCCACGGCGTGTCGGCGGCCCTCGAGTTCGCCGCCCTGAACCTGCGGGTCCGTCACATCATGGTCATAGGTCACGCAGGCTGTGGGGGTATCCGCGCTTGTCTTGAGCATGACGCCGCACGGCAGACGGAGGCCAAATTCATCTCGAACTGGATGTCGATGCTCGATGATGCGCGCGAAGATGTGCGAAGCCGACTCGCGACTCGACCCGTGGGGGAGCTTGCCGCGGCGCTCGAGCGCGAGGGCATCAAGACCTCGCTCGCCAATCTACGGACCTTCCCTTGCATTCAGATTCTCGAGGGACGCGGTCGCATTGCCCTCTATGGTGCACATTTCGACATTGCAACCGGGGCCCTGTCCGTGCTCAACGAGGGCACAGGGGTCTTCGTCGAAGTTTGAATCGAGGCCTCGGCGTGTGCCCATTATCACGAGGCAATGCATGCGATCGCCATCCGCAGTTGTCGTCGTCGCGAGTCTCGTTTGCTCCACCATTACATGGGCGCCAGCGCGAGCCCAGTCGCCCGCCCCGGATGCCGGTGTCGGACGTGACTTGGCCGCTAAGCTTTGCTCCAACTGTCATCTGACTGACGAAATTGGTGGGACTGCTCCGCGTGCCGACGTGCCGAGTTTTGCCGCGATCGCCAACAGCCCGCGCACGACACCGGAGACCTTGGCGGCAGCGATCATACTGCCGCATCCCGAGATGCCCGGCATCGCGCTGACGAGAGCGGAGATCCGCCACCTGATCGCCTATGTCGTTTCGCTGAAAAAGTAGTCATCTGGCGCCGCAATTCAATCGGTGCCGGCGATCGTTGACGCGTATCATGCTTAGCGCGAGCGATCCGGATAGGATGCGCAGTTTCCAGTAGTTTGGAGAGGGGGATATGGTGGCATTGGGCAGAATAGGCCTCGCGGCTGGTGTTATGCTCCTTCTCTTCGGCGCTTCTTACGGTATGGCATCCGAGGATGCCCTAGCGAAGTGCCGTTCAGCCAGCAACGCCGATGCCCGCCTCAAAGCCTGCTCTGAGCTCATCGAATGGAGCAGCGCAACCGCTGAGCAGAAGGGCCTTGGCTATCGCAATCGTGGGCGGACCCGGGCCGAGGCGGGTGCAACCGACGCTGCGTTGGCCGATTTGACCGAGGCGATAAAGCTGAACCCTGCCGACGGACAGGCCTATGGCTACCGAGCGCAAGTTCATGTTACGCGCCGCAACCTCGATGCCGCCATCTCCGACTTCGGCGACGTCATTCGCCTGCGGCCCAAGGCAGTGTTCGGCTACAGCGGCCGGGGTCATGCCTACCTCGTCAAGGGCGATGCGCGGCAGGCGATCGATGACTTTTCTCAGGCGCTCCGTCTCGCTCCCGGCAGTGCCGTCGCCTACAACAATCGCGGTCTAGCCTACAAAGCTCAGGGTAATCTGCCTCGTGCCATCGAGGACTTCACGCTGGCGCTCTCGATCAATCCTCTCTACGGGTTGGCGTACAATAACCGCGCCTACACCCACGAGGCTGCCGGCCGAAAAGCCGAGGCCGTCGCTGATTTCCGAAGCGCCCTGCTCGTCGATCCGGCATTGACGGGCGCACGAGAAGGCCTCGCCCGCCTTGGAGCTGCAGGGGAGCTGGCAGCCGAAAGTGAGCGCCTGATCAGCGCGGGCAAGGCACTAGTCGAGATGCATTGCGCGCGCTGCCACGCGATCAGTGCTGAAGGTGCGAGCCCGAACACAAACGCGCCGCCCTTCCGCAGCCTCCACAAGTTGCATCCTGTGCAGGCGCTGAGGGAACCATTGACACGCGGTATCGCTGCGCCGCACGACGAGATGCCGAAGTTCAAGCTGCCGGATGCCGACGTCGACAAAATCGTCGCCTACATCAACAGCCTGGAGGTCCGGGAGTAGATTCGTGTCGACACCTTGGTGTCGGTCAGCTCTGCAACTTTGCGGGGATCTGCAAAGCCGCATGGCGTCCGGCGATGCGTCCCGATACGAATGCCCATCCGAGATGGTGTCCGTGTCCTTCGAGGAGTACTCCGCCTTGCCCCGTGGAGCCGGCGGCGTATAGGCCAGGGATCGGTAGCCCATCGCGGCCAACGACCTCGAGCCGTGCCGTCACCCTCAAGCCGCCGTCGGTGAAGACGACGTAACTCCGGACCGGCCCGAGCGCGACCAGGGGCCCATCAGCGATACGCGAACGTCCGTCGCCTCGGATCTCTGCGATCGCGGAGTTCAGCGCGGCCTCGGGCATGCCGAGACGCCGCGCCAAATCGGTTACGTTGGTCGCCTCGTGGTAGATGTCACGGCGGCTACGCTTATAATCAGCGAGATAGGCGTAGGCGACCCCAGGTGCGGTCGAGATGAAGTTGGGCCAGATCGAAAACCGGGACGCTATTTCTCGATCCATGACGATGTAGGCGACCCCGCCTGGCTGACTGGGGACAGCTTCCGCTGGGCGGCCAAGTTCGTCGACGAAACGGCGACCTTCTCGGTTGACGAGTACGGCTCCGGCCTCGAATAGGCCGCGCGAAGGGCCGAGTGCCGTGACGAGGAAGCTCATGGCGAATGGCCGCTTTACCGCCTCGGGCAGATAGGCGTGAGCGAGAGCGAGGGTTTGGGCCAGCCAACGCCGCGGAGGCAGCCGCCGGAGCAGGCTCTCCCTAGGCGGCGGCACAAAGCGCATGATTGGTCCTCGCACGATATCGCCGTTGACCACCTCGGCGCCGATCTGACGGGCGATCCGGATGGCATCTCCGGTGGCTTCGGGGTTGACGGCGTCGATGTGCGCAGCCGCGAGGCCGGCAAGCTCGGCCTTCATCTCGGTGTTGCCGGCGAAGTCACCGCCGGCCAGCACTACACCGCCTCGTGCCATGAACTCTTCCGGGTCTCCGCCGGCATTGCTTCGCGTGCGAACTCCGACGGCGCGCCCGCCCTCCATGATGATTTCATCGGCCAGCGTTTGCAGCTTGATTTCGACGCCGCGCTGCCGGCAAAGCAGCCCGATATCTCGGGAAATGCGCGCGAGTTCGGCAAGACATTGTGCATGCGCGGGAGACGATGGGGTGGCTCCGGGTTTGGGCCTACGAACACGAGGCCAGCTTTCTCGAGCCAAGCCATCGTGTCGGTGATGTTGTCGACGAGCAAGCGTCTGAGGAGCCGGTTGTCGCGATTGGCCATCGAGCCGGCCAAAGTCTCCAAGTCCTCGAAATGAGCGTCCGGGTGGTCGACTATGCCAGCAGCGCGCTGCTGCGGCGTATTAGATGCGGAGATCGATCCGACCGACCATGCCGTGCTTCCGCCGAGCCGTTGGCCCTTCTCGAGCAGGATGACACGCCTTCCGAGACCCGCGGCTTCCGCAGCAGCTGCCAGTCCAGCACCACCGCCGCCCACCACAACGACATCATGCATTTCGTTAGCCCCCGCCGTCAGCTCAGCGGCGAGCCTAGAGCCGTTGTTGCCCGGAAGCGAGGCTCGACGGGTACGTCACAGAGCTAGTCAGGGCGCCGCGCTGGCCTTTGCCAAGGCAGGAAGCACCGACTGCTCCAGGGATTGGGCTGTGATCGGTCCGACGTGCTTGAACACCACAGTCCCTTTCCCGTCTACGATGAAGGTCTCAGGCATGCCGTAGACGCCCCATTCGATTGCAGCCCGCCCGTTGGTATCGGCGCCGATCGCCCGATACGGGTTGCCATGGAGGCTCAGAAATCGAGCGGCGTTGGCAGGCTGGTCCTTATTGTTAATGCCGTAGAGCGCCACTCCGGTGCGGCGAGCAAGCTCCACCAGATAGGGATGCTCATCGACACACGGCAAGCACCAAGATGCCCAGAAATTCACAACGGTGGGCTTCCCCTGGGCGAGATTTTCAGTGGCGAACCCTGGCACGGCAACACCGGCGCGCGTCAGGCCCGGCACGGGAGGAAGGTCCACGATGGGTGCAGGACGCCCGATGAGCGCCGACGGGATTTTGGTTGGGTCACCCTTCTGAAGCGCAACCAGGAACAGACTGGCTACGGCAACGAAGATGATGACCGGTGCGAGCGCCGGCAGTAGGCGTCGCCGCTTTGGCGGGGGTAGACTCTCAGGCGCGGTCTGAATTTTTTGCATAGCGTTCGCCTTAAGCCGAGCCACTGCTGCGTTCGGAGCCGCTGCTTTCGAGCGCTTTCAACTCGCGCCGGTAGCGCCGCCCATCAAGCCAAAGCGTAATGATCATCGCCGCAACCACGATCGCGACTGTGGCGTAGCAGAGCCATATGAACACCGCATGCGGACCGAGATCCATGCTTGTCCGTCCTCTAGTCTGTCGGCGAAGCGAGCGCGGCCTCGCCGCGGCTTGCGCGCTCCACGGCCCTGATCGTCGCCGCTTTCACCCGACGTCGCAGGATCTCGTTGCGCATCGCTTTGAGATGGAGCGCAATCATCATCAGCGTGAACCCGGCCGCCATCACCAGCAGCGGTGTCCGGAATGCCGGGTCAAGGGTCGCGGTGAAGCGCGTCGAAGGTTGGTGGAGCGTGTTCCACCAATCGACAGAGAATTTAATGACGGGCAAGATCATTACCCCGACCAATGCCAGCAGCGCCGTCAAGCGGCCCGCTAAAGCCTCGTCGTCGAGCGAGGAGCGCAGCGCCATCAGTCCCAGGTACAGGAAAAACAGAATCAGTACCGACGTGAGGCGGGCATCCCAGACCCAGTACGCGCCCCACATGGGTTTTCCCCAGAGAGATCCGGTAACAAGTGCCAACAGGGTGAATGCCGCTCCGATGGGTGCGGCGGCCTTCGCGGAGACGTCGGCTAGCGGGTGCCGGAACACGAGAAGACCCATGCTCGAGATGGCCACCAGCAGGTATGTGGCCATTGCAAGCCAGGCACACGGCACGTGGATGAACATGATTTTAACGGTGTGCCCTTGCTGGTAGTCGGGGGGCGCCGTAAAGCTCAGCCACAAGCCAACACCGATGACTACGGCCGTAAGGCCGGAAATCCAGGGCAATAGCTGCCCGGAAAGCGACATGAACCGTGTTGGGTTCGCCAGCCGCTCTGCCAATGTCGCCGTTCGTGTCATGCGCTTCAGCTAATCCCTGCGTTGCCTAGGTGCAACACGACCCTTTGGCGCATGCGTGAGGCATGACCATGGCGTCAAGCATGGCGTTCCGGCTGGATCGTTGCCCCTCCAACGGCACCCGCGGAAGCGGCATAAACCAAAAAACGTCGGTTCATTGTGCACTGCCGCACGACAAGTCGTTGCAGTCGCCATCCATTGCCCATTAGAAGGTGCCTTTGTGCGGTCGGCCAAGTCCGGATCCGGTGATGGATCGAGGGGGTTGGTCGAGACTGGCACCGCGGATGGGACGAGTCGGCCAAGAAGGCCGGTAACCGGCACCCGACGCGAGGTAACGATCCAGGGATGAGAGCGCGATGCAGGCGAGCGAGATCGCAGCGCGGGCCAAAGCACGCATGGCCCCGACCGACATCTCCAACCCCAAGTACTTTCACAAGGTCGTCGACTGCCAATGGGCATGTCCGACCCACACACCGGTGCCCGAGTACATTCGACTGATCGCGCAAGGTCAGTATGCAGCGGCCTACATGCTGAACTGGGAATCGAACGTGTTTCCCGGCATCCTCGGCCGTGTCTGCGATCGTCCGTGCGAGCCGGCTTGCAGGCGAGGCCGTCTGCAGACCAGCGACGAACCGAACGCGAAGGATCCCAGCCGGAAGAACGCAGAGCCGGTCGCGATCTGCCGGCTGAAACGTGTTGCCGCCGACTACAAAGGCGACATCGACGGATTTATGCCGGAGATCCCGACGAAGAAGAACGGCAAGCGGATCGCATTGCTCGGAGCAGGTCCTGCGTCGCTGACGGTCGCCCGGGATCTGATGCCGCTCGGTTACCATTGCGTCCTCTATGAAAAGGATCCGAAGGGCGGGGGGCTGATGCGCACCAACATCCCCTCGTTCCGACTTCCTGAGGAGGTACTCGACGAGGAGGTGGAGCGGATTACGGACTTCGGCGTCGAGGTCCGCTTTGGCCATGAGGTGAAAAGCCTCAAGGCCGTCGTCGATGAAGGCTATGACGCGGTCTTCGTCGGCACCGGAGCGCCGCGTGGCAAGGATCTGGACGTTCCCGGCCGCGCCGAGGCGTCGGCGAACATCCATATCGGCATCGATTTTCTGACATCGGTCGCCTTCGGCCACATCGACAAGATCGGCAAGCGCGTGGTCGTCATCGGTGGCGGGAACACCGCCATGGACTGCTGCCGGACGGCTTTGCGTCTTGGCGCTGAGGCTGTGACGGTGACGGTCAGGTCTCCGCGAAAGGTCATGAAGGCCTCCGAGTGGGAGATCAAGGACGCCGTTTACGAAGGCATCCCGATTCTCGAGAACCACGCGCCGAAGTCTTTCGTCATCAAAGGCGGCAAGCTCGCCGGGGTTGTTTTCGACAAGATGATCGAGGCGGGCGTCGACGCAAAGGGCCGTCCGCAGCTGAAGGCCTCCGGGGAGTTGGTGACCATCGAGTGCGACGACGTGCTCATGGCGATTGGCCAGGACAATGCTTTCCCCTGGATCGAGCGCGACATCGGGATCGAATTCGGCGAGTGGGACATGCCGAAAGTCGATCGCAACACGTTCATGTCCACGCGCCCTGGGGTTTTCTTCGGCGGCGATGCGGCCTGGGGCCCTGAGAACATCATCTGGGCCGTGTCTCACGGTCATCAAGCCGCGATCTCCATCGATGCCTTCTGCAATGGTCGGCCGATCACCGAGCGCCCTGCGCCCGGCGCGACGCTCGTCTCGCAGAAGATGGGAATCCACGAGTGGTCGTATTCCAACGATTATGACGCGGCGAAGCGTGTTGCCGTACCTCACGCCGATCTCAAGACCTCGATCAAGAACCTGAAGCTCGAGGTGGAACTCGGCTTTGATGACAAGCTTGCCGCGAAAGAGGTCGAGCGCTGCCTCAACTGCGACGTGCAAACGGTGTTTTCGGCTCCGCTCTGCATCGAGTGCGACGCGTGCATGGACATCTGTCCGGTGGATTGCATCAATTTCACCGAGAACGATGCAGAGGCGGAATTGCGTCAGTCGTTGCGTGTACCTGCCTTGAACGCGACGCAGGATCTCTACATCTCAGACACACTCAAAACGGGTCGCATCATGGCGAAGGATGAGGATGTCTGCCTGCATTGCGGCTTGTGCGCCGAGCGCTGTCCGACGGGAGCATGGGACATGCAGAAGTTCTTCTACGTCGAGCCGCAGGCCGCAAAGGCGTGTCTCTCGCACCATAACGCCTATCTTGGATAAGGTGGGGCATCCCCACCATCAGTGTCTGAGATCGTGATGCATCGCCGGTAGCTCGGGGCTCGGCCCCGGTGATCCCGGCAAAGCCAGGGTCGAATTCGAATGAGCGGCACCAACGACTTCGTCATCAAGTTCGCAACCGTCAATGGCTCCGGATCAGCATCGGCGAACACCATTTTCGCCAAGACGCTATTTCGGATGGGAATACCGGTCTCGCCGAAGAATATCTTCCCCTCGAACATCCAAGGGCTTCCCACTTGGTACGAGGTCCGAGTCTCGGAAGCTGGATATACGGCCCGTCGTGACGGCATCGACATGATGGTCGCCATGAACCCGCAGACCTATGCCAACGACGTGGCCGAGCTCGTTTCCGGCGGGTGGTTGCTCTACGATTCGACCATGCCGCGGCTCTGGCAGCGCACCGATATCACTGTGCTTGGTCTGCCGATCGCAGAGATCTGCGCCAAGATCTGGAAGGATGCCCGGCAGCGGCAGCTCTTCAAGAACATGGTCTACGTCGGCGCGCTAACCGCATTGCTCGACATGGACGTCAAGGTGCTCGAGGGCGTGGTCGGAGATCAGTTGAAGGGCAAGGAGAAGCTGCTCGCGGCCAATATGCAGGCCGTCGCGATCGGCCGCGAATACGCGCAAGCCAATTTCCAGTGCCCGCTTCCGATCAAGGTCCGTCACGCCGAGGGTGCGAAGGGCAAGATCATGCTTACCGGCAACGAGGCTGCCGGCCTGGGCGCGGTCTACGCAGGCGCCACGGTGTGCGCTTGGTATCCAATCACACCGTCCACCTCGCTTGCCGAGGGATATGAAAAGCATGCCCGACGGTTCCGGGTGACGAAGGACGGAAAGCGCAACTACGCGATCGTACAGGCCGAAGATGAGCTCGCGGCCATCGGTGTTGCCATCGGTGGCGGATGGAATGGCGCGCGCTCATTCACAGCAACCTCGGGGCCGGGTATCTCGCTGATGAGCGAGTTTCTGGGTCTCGCCTATTTCGCAGAGATCCCGGTCGTTCTCTACAATATCCAGCGCGGCGGCCCCTCCACCGGTATGCCGACCCGCACGGGACAGCCGGATATCATTTCGTGCGCCTACGCCAGTCACGGAGACACCAAGCACGTGTTGCTGTTCCCGGCGAGCCCCACCGAGTGCTTTTCCATGAGTGCCGACGCGTTCGACCTCGCGGAGCGGCTGCAGACCCCGGTCATGATGCTGTCGGACCTCGACATTGGCATGAATGATTGGATGACAGAGCCGCTCGCGTGGGACGACGACTGGGTCGCCGATCGCGGCAAGGTGTTGTCCCGCGAGGAACTCGAGGGCTTTGCCAAGGCCAAGGGGCGGCCATGGGGTCGCTATCAGGATGTCGATGGTGATGCGATTCCGTACCGGACGCTGCCCGGCACTCACGAGACGATGGGGTCCTATTTCACCCGCGGAACCAGTCACGACGAGAACGCACGCTACACCGAAGACGGGACCATTCACGCCCGTATTCTCGACCGTATCCGGAGGAAGTTCGATACGGCAGCGACCTTGGTTCCAAAGCCCGAGATTACGACACGCGATGCCGGGGGCAAGACCGGTCTGATCTACTTCGGCGCGACCCGACCGGCCGTGCTCGAGGCGCTCGACTATCTCGAGCGGGACGGCGTCAAGGTCAACGCGTTGCGCCTCAAGGCGTTCCCGTTCACAGAGGAGGTCAAGGCCTTCTGCGCGGCGCACGACCGCATCTTCGTTGTCGAGCAGAACCGCGACGCTCAGATGCGTCAGCTTCTCATGGTGGAGGCGGAAGTGCCGCAGGAGAAGTTGATCGCCACGCTCAATTACGATGGTACGCCGATGACCGCCAATTTCGTGCGACAGGCCGTGCTGAAACAGCTGCAGCCCGCCAAGGCGCAGGCCGCGGAATAAGCGAGGATCGCGTCCATGACCTACATCACAAAGCCCGTTGCTCATCACCCGGCTCTTCCGCGCAATGCCCTCGGCCTGACGCATCGTGACTACGAAGCCTCAATGTCGACACTTTGCGCCGGCTGCGGACACGACAGCATCACGGCCGCCATCATCGAAGCCTGCTACGAGATGGATCTGCCGGCGCATCGAATCGCCAAGTTGTCCGGCATCGGCTGCTCGTCAAAGACGCCGACCTATTTCCTTGGTCGCAGCCATGGCTTCAACTCCGTGCACGGCCGCATGCCGTCCGTCACGACCGGCGCCAACATGGCGAACAGGGATCTCGTCTACATTGGTATTTCGGGTGACGGTGATACCGCCTCGATCGGCCTCGGCCAGTTCGCTCACGCAGTGCGGCGGAAGCTGAACATGAGCTACATCGTCATGAATAATGGCTGCTACGGCCTGACGAAGGGGCAGTTTTCGGCGACCAACGACAAGAACTCACCTTCGAAGAAGGGTGAAGCCAATCCGTTCGATGCCATTGACCTTTGCCAGATGGCTATCCAGCTCGGCGCCGGCTTCGTGGCCCGGTCGTTCTCCGGCGACAAGAAGCAGCTGATCCCGCTGATCAAGGCGGCCATCAGCTACAAGGGCTTCGCCTTCCTCGACGTGATCAGCCCCTGCGTCACTTTTAACAATCACCCAACGTCGACCAAGAGCTTCGACTACGTGCGGGCTCACAACCTCGCTTCCGAAAACAAGCTCGATTACGTCGAGCCGAAGGAGGAGATCACCGTTTCTTATGCAGAAGGGACCACGGCGGCCGTAACATTGCACGATGGCTCAAAGCTGCTCTTGAACAAGCTCGACGGCGCCCATGACTTCCGTGACCCGGACGAGGCCATTCTCACCATCCGCCGCAATGCGTCGAAGGGGCAGGTCGCGACCGGCCTTCTCTATGTGAACGAGGCGGGCGAAGACCTTCACGATGCGCTGGCCACCACGGATCGCCCGCTGAATGAAATACCCGTCTCGGAACTCTGTCCTGGTTCCAAGGCATTGGACAGCATCAACGCCCGCTTCCGCTGAAGGACGTGCGATGGCCTGGGGCGGGTGGCGCCAGAGACGTGCGCCACCTGCGGGGCGGGAGTTCGTTTGATCTCAGGATGGGGAGGTCTGCTGTTAGGGTGGTAGGCGCCTGCGTGGGGACAGCCGTTTGACACCGGTCCGTTGCGTCGGCGGCGCGCAGGCTTAGCCCCAGCGATGCAATCCTCTGCTTAGCGCGTTGTCGTTAGCACTCCTCGCCGAAGCCGTCCTGGACGAGGGCACTCAGCGCGGCCATCGCTTCATCGGCTTCCGGCCCCTCTACCTCAATGATAATGGTCGTGCCCTGACCGGCTGCCAGCATCATCAGACCCATGATTGACGTGCCGCCCACCGTGTTACCTTCCCGCGTGACACGAATCGAGGCGTTGAAGTTCTCGGCGCACTTCACAAATTTGGCGGAGGCGCGCGCGTGCAGCCCCTTCTTGTTGCGGATCGTCAGTTCGATCCGCGGCTTGGTATCTGGCATGGATGGCCCTTCGGAAAAGTCGATGCCTCAACTCTCGCCGGAGAGGACCTGACTCGCAACGGAGATGTACTTGCGCCCCGCTTCCTTGGCGAGGTCTACGGCTTCGGCAAGCGTCTTGTCGCGCCGGACGCTGGCGAGGCGCACGAGCATCGGCAAATTGACGCCTGCCAGGACCTCGGCCCCCGTGTCGTCCATCACCGAGATCGCGAGATTTGAAGGGGTGCCGCCAAACATGTCGGTCAGGATGACAACGCCGCGACCCACATCGGCCCGCTGGACGGCAGCTATGAGTTCGGCCCGACGGGTCTCGATGTCATCGTCGGGGCCGATAGACAAGGTTTCGAGGCCGTCCTGATAGCCGACGACATGCTCAAGCGCGGCGCGGAACTCGGTTGCGAGGCCCCCGTGTGTGATGATCACAATGCCGATCATCAATCCGCCTTTCGTTGACAACGCATGGCAATTCGCGTGGCAAGGATCGACCCGACTTGATCCGTGGACTCGACGAACACGTTTCGCCAACGGATCGATCGATTCTTACCTCGCTTTTTAGCCGAATCGCGGTCCTTGGCTACCATCATTCTAACTCGTCGTTGCAGCTGGACGAAATCTGCGCCGAAACCGGGGGCATGAGCAACTCAATCACTGTTGCTACTCCTGCACGCGTCGCAACGCAGCAAGATAGAGCCGAGCGGTTGCGCCGGATGCGCTGGGGTCGATTTGCGTGAGCGGCAGATCCAAACCCAAGATGCTGTGGCGCTTGCGTGAATCCGGCATTCGATCGATCTCTTGTGCTGGTCTGACCTCGACGGCCAGGGACACCGGCACCCGGGTCGCATATTGGAAGGTTACGATACCGAGGCCTCTCACTTCAAGCTGGCCCGCGATGGCCGGCGGTGGAGAGGCAAGTAGGCGCCCCGCAACAAGCTCCAGCAGGACTTGATCGTCGGAGATGAGGCCAGAAGGCACAATTTGCCCACCATCGATGAAGGGCGTCGTGATCACTCCGAGTGCCAGACTAGACTTTCCCGAGCCTGATGGTCCCAAGATCAGCACGCCGCAACCCGCCACTGCCACCGCAGTGGCATGCACAGTTGCGACGCTGGGCGATCCGATCAAAGCTAGCCCTCCGGGCGTTGTCCGGCGCTGGAGGCGCCCGGCAACCGAACTACGAAGCGGGCACCGAGTACCGGCCCGAGTTCTCCGGCCGAAGTCGACGGTCCGCGTCGGTTCTCGGCCCAGATGCGGCCGGCATGGGCGTGGACGATCTCTCGCGAGATGCTGAGGCCAAGTCCTGAATTCTTGCCGATCGTACCATCGCTCTGCGGTCGATCGGAGTAGAACCGCGCAAAGATGGCCTCGAGCTTGTCATCAGGCATACCAGGCCCTTCGTCCTCTACCGATAACTCGACCTCGTTACCGATGGAACGCAGCCGTGCCACGACTTTACCGCCAGGAGGAGAGAACGACGCCGCATTATCGATAAGGTTTGTTGCGACCTGCCCGAGACGTCCTGCGTGTGCTTTCACGAAATGTCGCCTGTCACCATTCGGCTTGGGCACGATCTCCAGACTCACCGTTCGACCGTCCTGGCCATGAATGTCCCCGAGCACCTCCACCAACCCCTTCAGGGTCTGTCCGAGATCGAGAATTTCGGTTTCCTGGCGCGCGAGTTCGGCGTCAAGACGCGACGCGTTGGCTACATCGGTGATCAGCCTGTTGAGGCGCTTCAACTCCTCTTGGATCTGCCGAGCGAGTTCTCCGCGCTGTTCAGGCGTTCGCGCGTAGCTCATCGATTCTGCCGTGGATCGCGCGGCGGTCAGCGGATTTTTCAGTTCGTGCGCCACGTCGGCCGCGAACTTCTCGCTCGCCTCGATCCGGCGATAGAGCGCGATCGTCATCTGGCGGAACGCGCTGGCCATCTTGCCGACTTCGTCCTCGCGTAGCGCGTAGTCAGGCAATTCGGCGCGAGCGCTGATGCTTTTGCTTACATGATCGGCAGCCGCAGAAAGGCGCCTCACGGGCTCCGCGATCGATCGGTTCAGCTGGAACGAGGCGGCGAGCGTGGTCAGCAGCGCCATGGACGCAACAGACAGAAAAATCCAACGCTCGCGCGTCAGGATATGGTCGATCTCGCCGGGACGCGTCGAAAGAAGCAGCGCGCCGAGTGTGGCGTTGCGTCGCTGGATCGGCACGGCCAACGAGACGATCTGGTGGTGGTCCTCGTTGACGAGCAGCATTGGCAGCGGCTTGGCGCCCCGGAGTGCCTGGCGGACCTCTGGATAGTAAGTGCCGTTGGCCGCACCGATCTCGTAGTAAATGGGGAGGTCGGTCGCGTCGAACCAGGAGAGTACTCGCAACCAGTTGGTCTTAACGCGAAGCTTTTCGCGGATCGGCTCACCGTTCGAATCGAGCTTCGGAGGCGGCGTCTTTGCCTCCACACGGTGGGTATCGACCACCAATTCGCCCTCGCGATCGTAGATGCGGGCGCGCGTGTTGTGCACAGGTTGGATGAGTTTGCGTATGACCGGTCCTACCTGATCCGGTCGGATCGAAAGCTCCAACTCGTCGAGTGCAGCGAAGGCGTCGTCGCGAAATGGCGCCTTGACGGCCGCTACTTCGGGTTGCCGCCCCGGGTCGAACGTAATGTCGTTCGTGGACACAGAGGCATTAGCTGCGATCGCTGCGGCGATGATCTCCGCCTGGACCCGCAAGCTCTCGCGCTTTGCCGTAACGAGCAGGGCGTGCTGATGCGACACCCAGAAAATGCCGAACAGCAGAACGACCAAACCCACGACGTTAGATACGAAGATTCTCCGCGCAAGCGACCTGCCGAAAAACCTGACCACGCGTGTGGTAGCGAGCTGAGCACCGGCTCGTCGATAGGTCCGACCCAGCGCGGCCATCGCAGCGGCTGTCTTGGCTCCGATGAGGCGCTCCCCTGCCTTCTCGCGCAAAGCCGATACGTGGTTCCAGTCGATAGCCATCGGCCGGCGCTCCTGATCAGGCCTCCTTGAAGCGGTAGCCGACCCCGTAAAGCGTCTCGATCACGTCGAAGTCGTCGTCGACGACCTTGAACTTCTTGCGCAGGCGCTTGATGTGGCTGTCGATCGTGCGGTCGTCGACATAGACTTGGTCGTCGTAGGCTGCGTCCATCAGCGCATCGCGTGTCTTTACGACGCCGGGACGTTGCGCCAAGGCCTGCAGAATGAGGAACTCAGTGACGGTCAGCGTCACCGCCTTTTGGTCCCAATGGCAGGTGTGGCGCTCGGGGTCGAGCTTCAGCTTGCCGCGCTCGACGATGCGAGCGGCCTCGGTTTGCGGGGTCTGTCCTTCCTTCGGCTGGAACCGGCGCAACACGGCTTTGACCCGTTCGACGACGAGCCGCTGCGAGAACGGCTTGGCGATGTAGTCGTCGGCGCCCATCTTCAGGCCGAACAATTCGTCGATTTCCTCGTCCTTCGAGGTCAGGAAGATCACCGGCATATCGGATTGCTGGCGCATCCGCCGCAGCAATTCCATGCCGTCCATCTTCGGCATCTTGATGTCGAAGATGCCAAGGTCAGCCGGCTCCTCGGTCAGGGCTTCGAGGGCAGCCGCGCCGTCGCCATAGGTGCGAACCTTGAAGCCTTCAGCCTCCAGCGCCATGCGCAGGGATGCAAGGATGTTCCGCTCGTCGTCGACGAGGGCGATCGTGCTCTTTTGATTCATGAGTCTGGTCCCCGGCGGCCCGAGTGCGCCCCATGCCGCCTCTATGGCTCCAACGTGTGCGAAATGTGGCAGGCGACCGTGCCACCCGAGCGCCATGTTAACCTAAGCGAAGGACAAGTCCAACCGAGCACGGAGCGCCATGGTGCAAAACCCTGGTCTCGTTCGGCTGCATTGTGATCGGTGTGCGCGGGCGATCGGCGCTCAGCGCCCTGCCGCATAGCCTTGCATGCCGCGCGGATTGGCGGCGGCTTTTCGACGTATGCCATCTTGCGAGGCGGCGGTGAGACGTCCTTCCGACCAATCGGGCCCAACCTCGACCTTGTGACCGCGCCGTTCGAGCTCCTTGATGGTCGCGGTGGGAAGTTGCCCCTCAACAACGACGACACCTGGGCGTGCAGCGCGCGGCCAGAAAGACGCCGGGAAATGCTCAATGTGCCAAGCGGGCGCATCGATTGCCTCCTGCAGGTTCATGCCGAAGTGGGCGTGGCGCAGGAACAGCTGCGAATTCCACTGGTCCTGCTGGTCACCGCCGGGCGTGCCCCAGATCATGTACGGCTGACCGTCACGCATCGCCATGCCGACCGACAGTGTCGAGCGTGGGCGCTTTCCCGGCATCAGGGCACCTGGGTGGCTCTCGTCGAGCCAGAACATCTGCGCCCGGGAGCCGAGCGGCCATCCGAGTGTCGGGATGACCGGCGATGATTGGAGCCAGCCGCCGGAAGGCGTGGCGGTGAACATGTTGCCGGCTTTATCGATGATGTCGATGTGTACGGTATCGCCCTTGCTTTCGCCCATCTTGCCGACGGTCGGCTCGCCGGCGCCGGCGAAGGCGCCCTTGGGTGCCTCCTTCACGATCACCTTCCCTCCGTAACCGTCGATCACGCCCGGACGCTGCTCCATATTGGCCCACTGCGTGATTTGACGGCGCCGGTCGTTGTTGTAGCGCTCGGAGAGCAGCGTCTCCATCGGCACGTCAGCGAACTTCGGATCACCGTAGAACGACTCGCGGTCAGCGTAGGCGAGCTTGGCCGCTTCAATCCAAAGATGCACGAAATCGGGATCGGTGGCCGACAACCGCTCCAGATCGAAGCCTTTGAGGATGGCGAGCGTCTGCAGCATGGCCGGCGCTTGCGTCCAAGGGCCGGGCTTGAGAAGCGTGAAACGCCCGTAGTCGAGCGAGACCGGCGCTTCGACGGTCGGCAGCCATCCCGCCATATCGGCACCGGTCAATACGCCTTTATGGCGCCGTCCTGAGACGTCCATCACCTCTTGTGTTCTGCAGAATTGATCGATGGCCTCGGCCACGAAACCATGGCTCCAGGCGCGTCGAGCCCGCTCGATCTCGACATCCCTGCCGCCTCCACCCGCTTCAGCCTCTGCGAGGATGCGCTGATAGGTCTCCGCGTGCTGGGGATTGCGGAACAGAGTGCCCGCAGGTGGGGTGTCTCCGCCGGGCAAATAGACGGCGGCCGACGTTGGCCAGTGCTGCTTGAAGAGTTCCTTGACCGTCTGGATCGTGACGCAAGCTCTCTCGACGATTGGATGGCCACCGAGCGCATATCCGATCGAGGGCTCGAGGACGTCGCGCAACCGCATCGTGCCATAGTCACGGAGCACCATCATGTAGGTCTCGAAGGTGCCGGGAATGCAGGGTGCCAGCAGGCCAGTACCGGGAATGATGTCGAGTCCGAGATGGTCGCGGTAATGCGCTATTGTGGCTCCCGCGGGCGCAGGCCCCTGGCCGCAGATGACCTCTGGTTTACGCTTTCTCTGGTCGAAGACCATGACGGGGACGTCGCCGCCAGGTCCGCACAAATGCGGCTCGACGACCTGCAACGTGAAGGCGGCCGCGATGCCGGCGTCAAATGCGTTGCCGCCCTTTTCGAGGATGCCCATCGCGACGGCGGTTGCGATCCAATGGGTCGTGGCGACCACGCCGAACGTGCCGTCGATTTCGGGGCGCGTGGTGAAGGGGCCGGCGTTAATGTTGGCCATTTGTGCAGGCTCCGGAGAGGAAAAAAGGTGATCAAGACCATCATAGGGCGCCATTAAGCCGCACACCAGGGCGTGCAAGCCGACCACCGTTGCGTGCCGCAAAGCCTGGGTCATGGCGGGGAACTTCGCAGGTTCGACCGAGTTGGCCTCGAAGTCGCAACTCGTCTCAGGAGCGCCAAAAATGTTTCACCACGTCAAGGAACTACAGTTCGACGTCCGCGTGAGCGAGCCCGATCCCCGTTTCGCCCGACTGCTCCTGGAGCAGTTCGGGGGCGGCAATGGCGAGTTGAAGGCGGCCATGCAGTATTTCACCCAGGCTTTCACCTGCCGCCGCGCATACCCCGAGAAGTACGATCTCTTGATGGACATCGCGACGGAGGAGTTCAGCCACCTCGAGATCGTGGGCGCGCTGATCACTCTCCTTCTCGACGGCGTCAATCCCGAGATGAAGAACGCGGTCGAGCGCTCGAGCCTCGCTCATGTCATGAACGGCAAGGCGGGGAAGGAGACGTTCATCCATGAGGCGCTGACCAATCCTCAGTTCCTCGTTCTGTCCGGGGGCGGCCCGACAGTGACCGACTCGGTCGGAACGCCCTGGAGCGGCAATTACGTCAACGCCAACGGTGATCTGAGCGTGGATCTTCGGTCCAACATCGCGGCCGAGAGTCGAGCGAAGATCGTCTACGAATACTTGATGCAGTTCACCGACGACGAGCACGTTCGCGACAGTCTCCGCTTCCTGATGACGCGCGAGATCGCGCATTTCCAGATGTTCTCCGCGGCGCTCGATACCATTCAGCCCAACTTCCCGCCGGGCGTCCTGCAAGGAGATCCACGCTTCACGCATACGTACTTCAATATGTCCGAGGACGAGGCAGGACGCGGCCGGAAAGGCGAGGGCCGGACGCGCGGCCCCTGGAATGACGGGCAAGGTCCGTGGGACCAGGGCGAATGGGCGTTCATCGACGACCCTGTCCGGCATGTCCGAGAGACCGGGGGCCTCACCGAACAGGACATCCTCGGCTCGGAACGATCGATGCGGGACGTTGAGCGCATGGATCAGGAACTCTCCGTTCAACGATCCGCGGAAGTGACAGTCTCCCGACCCAAGCGGCAGGCACTGAAATTCTGACGACGAAGGGTGCGCTTCAGAATCCGAAGCGGACTTTTTTGAACGGAAAGCGATCGGGGCAGGCGTGGGGGTATCGAACCACGGCCTGTTTGCCCGTGTCGAAGTGTCTACGGGCCCGCAGATGCGACTTCGGCATCGGTGTTGCGGTTTCGGCTCCAGACGCTCCAGTCACGCTGCGGCCGGGCTACGGGTGGGCGTCTTTCGAACGACGACGCGCCATGGTTGTGTTCGAGTGTTCCGCTCGCCCTTGGGGAGCGTACCTCGTCTTGGTAGCCGAGGTCTGTTCATCGCAGTCATCGACTAGCGACTTCCGGACGGACGGGCGCCCTTTGCGTTTGCCGCTGCGCTAGCTGTGGAGTGCCTTTCGCCTCAGTGGTATGAGTTGTTCCCACTGCCCGATATCGGAGGTGTTTGCATGCCGACCCGGTTGGCGGCAGACACAACTTCGGCGCGCGCGCCGATTCGAAGCGCGGTTGTGCGCTCTGCGGGCTGCGGGTGGTGCGCCTGCAACGGGCCAGGAGATTGAGCGTCATGTCCGAAACGACCAGCGACGAGAGGCCGGCACCGGGCGCCGATCCCAAGGACTACGTGCAGGACGGAGCCGTGCTGCTTGGCTGCAGCCGGCAAGGCAGAGATCTCGTGCCTGAGGCGATCGAACTCCGGCTTGCCAATCGGCACGGACTGATCACCGGCGCGACTGGAACTGGCAAGACCGTCACGCTGCAAGTCATTGCCGAGGGCTTCTCGGCAGCGGGCGTCCCTGTGTTCGCCGCCGACATCAAGGGCGACCTCGCAGGTCTCGCGGCCAAGGGCACGCGCCACCCGAAGCTGGTCGAGCGCGCCGAGGAGATCGGCCTTGCGGGCTATAGCAACGCTGCGTTTCCAGTCGCCTTCTGGGACGTGCTCGCCGAGCGGGGAAACCCCGTGCGCGCGACTATGGACGGCATGGGGCCAGTGCTGCTCTCTCGGCTTCTGGACCTGACCGAACCGCAGGAGGGTGTGCTCAACATTGCCTTCAGGTGGGCGGCCGACGAGCGGACCGATGGCGACGCTCGCATGCACATCAAGGATCTGAAAGATCTGCGCGCCGTGATCGACGAGATTGGCCAACGGGCCGGCGAGCTTCGATCAAAGTATGGGAATATCGCCCCACAGACGGTGGGCGTGATCCAGCGCCGCCTGCTCGTCCTTGAGCAGCAGGGCGCCGAGAAGTTCTTCGGCGAGCCGGCGCTCGATATCGGCGATCTCATGAAGGTCACCCCCGATGGGCGCGGTGTGATCAATATTCTCGCCGCTGAGAAGCTGATGGAGACGCCGAAACTCTATTCGACCTTTTTGCTGTGGATGCTCTCGGAGCTGTTCGAGAAGCTGCCGGAGATCGGAGATCCTGATAAACCCAAGCTAGTCTTTCTTTTCGACGAGGCGCACCTCCTGTTTAACGATGCGCCGAAGGCGGTCCTCGAGCAGATCGAGCGGGTCACCCGCCTCATCCGCTCCAAGGGTGTCGGCGTGTACTACGTCACGCAAAGTCCGTCCGATGTGCCGGATCGGGTCTCGGCCCAGCTCGGCAATCGCATCCAGCACGCGCTCCGTGCCTTCACGCCGCGCGAGCAGGCCGCGATCCGTGCTGCCGCGGAGACGTTCCGACCCAATCCGGCCCTCGATACGGGACGCGTGATCCAGGAGCTTCGTGTCGGTGAAGCGCTGGTGTCTGTTCTGCACGACAAGGGCCAGCCTTCGATCGTGCAACGAACACTGATCCGCCCGCCCATGAGCCGTGTCGGTCCGCTATCGGCCAAAGAGCGGGAGGATATTCTGAGAGCCGACGAGGCCAATCGGGCGAAGTACAGAGAAACGATCGATGCCGTATCGGCGTCGGAGCGGCTCGCCGAGCGGGGCACCATGATGGGGCAGGTCAAGGAGCAGGTCCGGCGCGTGGAGGACGGCTTCCGGCGGTTCGGTGGGCTCTTTCGAGGAAAGACCTAGCGCAAATACGGTTCTGGACGGTTGCAGCTCGTCCTGCGACGGTTTAATTCTTTGAGTCGAAACGAGGTAGGCGTCTTTCCAATCGATCACCGGAAAGGGTGAGCCATGGGCCTTCGCTTCCAGAAGCGCATCAAGATTTTCCCCGGCGTCTACATCAATCTCTCAAAGTCGGGAGTGAGCGCGAGCGTCGGAGGCCACGGAGCGACAGTCAATGTCGGCTCGACCGGAAGGAAGATGATCACGGTGGGCATCCCCGGGACGGGTCTCAGCTACCGTGTCCCTTTGTCGGGCACGATTCTAGTCCTGCTCGTTGTTGTCGTGGCCTTATTCGGAATCGCCTACCTTATTGCACCTGGGACGGTGCAGATGGCGCTCCATTGGTGGCAGCCTAAGTGGTTCCCGCTGCCGATCCCGACGCCGTCCGGCTGATGGGCTGCGCGCGCGGGATGTGAGTGCAGTCATTTCCTGGTCGCATTGCGGGGCTGATGTCTCACGCATGTACCTCGCCACGGCGCCTCGGAGATATTCTTGGTGCGTAAACTGCTGATCGTAATCGAGCTCGTGATTGCGTGGTTCGCTGGTTATGCCGCTATGCAGCCGGACGTCTATACGCTGTCGCGCTCGGCCGTGAGGTCAGGCCATAGCGCTTCGCCCCACACCTGAGTTCTGCTCCTCGAGTATCGCATCAGCGATCTTCTCGGCGGTCATCAGAGTCGGGAAGTTGGTGTTCGCACTCGGCACGATCGGGAAGATCGAGGCGTCTACAACGCGCAGCCCTCTGATGCCTCCTCGGACGCGACCACGATTGTCCGTCACAGCCATAGGATCGCCGTCGGCGCCCATGCGGCAGGAGCACGAGGCGTGCCACACGCCGATCGTGGCCTTGCGCACAAAGGCTTCCAGCGCCTCGTCGTCGGCCATGACCTGGTCGAAGGTGAAGCCCTCGGTGATGATGTTGTTGATCAAGTAGGTTCGCAGCGGGCCCGGAATGTCCAACACCCGGCCAGCTACCTGCGTGACGAGCTTGTTCTTCGCATTGACGATGCCAAGCGCGCGAACGCGGTCGGAATAGGTTGCGGGGAACGGATCGGTCGTCACGTTCTGCATGGCAGGAGTGCCGTAGAGCCGGCCCATCATGCGGAAGCTGGTCATCAGGCGATCGAGGTCACGCCGGTCGGACAGGAGGTTGAACTCGACCAGCGGCTCCTCCCGCCAATCCTTCGAAACGAGCTTCACCTCCCCCTTCTCGGAGCATGTGCGGTTGACGAAGATGATGAAGGACGCGATGCGCTCGCCGACCGCATGCCAAGCCGATTTCGTCACGGCGGCGGCGAACATGTCGCCCGGTGGGATACCGTCGATTTTTGACGAGTAGCGCAAGCCGACCAGCAGGTGCCGCCGGGTGAACTCGTTCATGCGGCCATGCTTCTTCAGGTAGGCTGACACTGCGATCGACGGATGATCCATCAGCTGCTGGCCGACGCCGGGCAGCGCCGCGCGCACCTCGATGCCAAGGTCCTTCAGGTGCCCGACCGGGCCGATGCCCGCGCGCATCAGATGCGCCGGCGAATGGATCGCGCCCGACGACAGGATCACCTCTTTTGCACGGAATTCCTGCGGTCGACCTTTGACGCGCGCCTTCACACCGACGCACGTCGCGCCTTCGAACATCAGCTCCGAGACGACTGTCTCGGTCGATATCTCGAGATTGCTGCGCATGCGCGTTCCGGGATCGAGATAGCCGATCGCCGCAGACACGCGCCGCTCGAAAGCGTTCGAAATGGTGAGCGGGAAATAGCCGTCCTTGAACTCGCCGTTCTGGTCGGGAATATACTCGAAGCCCAGGGTCTCGAAGGCTTTCCCGGTCGCCTTCGCATGCTCGGTCCACAGATCCGGAAAAATGCGCCTAACGGGGATACGGCCCTCCTTGCCATGGAAGGGACCGTCGAAATCCATATCGCGCTCGACCTTCTTGAAATAGGGGAGCACGTCGTTCCAGCCCCAGCCCTTGGCGCCGCGCTCCTCCCAGATCTGGAAATCGGTCGGCGCGCCTCGGTTGGCAAGCTGGCCGTTGATCGAGGAGCCGCCGCCGAGCACACGCGCCTGCTCGTATTTGCGAAGCGGTGGCTTCGAGGCTTCGTCCGGATTGTTGTGGCTGACGACCTCGGTGCGGACCTTGAGTTCGGTCCAGTGGAAGCGCGGATCGAAGTAGGCCGTGCCCGGGTAGCTGTCGAGGATCTCGGCCGGCACCTTGCCGTGCGGGGTGTCGGGGCCGGCTTCGAGCAGCAGCACCTTGTTCGAGGAGCGCGCCGAGAGACGGTTGGCCAGCACCGAGCCTGCCGAGCCACCGCCGACGATGATGAAGTCGTAAGTCATTCTCGTGCGCCTTCAGATGCCCACGGCGCATCCGGCGCGTGGTTACGGTCGAAATTTGATGACCCTCTCCCCTCGCAGAGTGCAAGGGGGGAGGGGGCTGCCCTATTCTGCCGCGACCGGCTTCTTCTTCAAGTCCTTCGAGTAGTTGAGGTGGACTGGTGCATCAGCTTCGAACGGGCTGTTGAGGCCCAGCTCTTTCGACCACTCGCGCACTTGCGGGAAAACTTCGGTCCCCAGCAGCTCGATACAACGCAGGGAGTCCTTCTGGCTGACTTTGCCATCTTGCGCCCAGACCGCCATGATGCCGGGTCGCGTCTCTTCGAGGAGATGCCGAATGCGGGGCAACACCTGCTTGGGGGTTCCGGCCATGATCATGCCGCTCTCGAGCTGTTGTTCGAACGACATCGCGCCTCGCGGGTTCTGCGATCGACCGACCGCGAACTCGACAAATGAGCGTCGGCTGCTCGGTGAGAAGTAGCCAGCCGGGTTCGCCCACACGGGATGGGCAAGGCCGGTGAATTCGCCTTGCATCCAGGTAAACTCGCGAGCGTTCTTGACGGCCGTTGCCTCGTCGTCGGCCACATGGATGCGAGCGAGATAGCCTCGATTCTCGGGGCCCGACTCGTAGCCGCACTCTGCTGCCGTCTGGTCGTAGAGCGCCCAGATCTTCTTGGTATCCTCGATCGACGTATTCAGGGCGATATAGGGATAGCGCTGCTGCGCCGTCCAGATGACGGTTTCCTTGCTGATGACGCCGGGAATCCAGACACGCGGATAGGGCTTCTGCAGCGGCACAGCCCAAGGGTTGACGACGCGATGCTGATAGTGAGTGCCTTCGTGGCGGAACGGTCCCGGCTGGGTCCAGGCCTTGACGACGAGGTCGTGGGCTTCGACGAAACGTTCGCGGTTAAAGGCGGGGTTGACGCCGGCTGAAAGCTGTTCCTGACCGCCGCCGCGAACGAAGCCGGACACGAGGCGGCCCTTCGAAATCATGTCGATCATCGCCAGCTCTTCCGCCAGCCGGATCGGGTTCTCGGCCAGCGGCAGCGGATTGCCGAGGATGACGATCTTCACCTTTTTGGTCACGGCCGCGAGGATGGCGGCGAACATGTTGGTCTTGGCCTGCATGCAGAACGGCGCATTATGGTGCTCATTGAGCATGATGCCGTCGATGCCGACTTCCTCGACCTTGAGGTATTGTTCGAGGAACTCGTTGTAGAGCCGGCTGCCTTCGACTGGGTCGAAGTGCTTGTTGGAGAAGGTGAGCGCTGTCGCGCCGTATTCGAGCCCAGCCTTTTCGTCGTAGGCCGACATCGGCTGCTCGGTGAAATACATCAGGTGCATGGCGTGTCTCCCTGAAAGGGTCGCTGCGACTACTTGGTTGCAAGGAACGGAATAACCAGCTTGGCGAGTTCGGTCGGCTTCTCCATCTCGACCGCGTGGCCGGAGCCCTTCACGATCTCGAGGCGCGCATTCGGGAGAGCCTTTTTGTAGGCATGGGCGGCCGAAAGCGGGACGACCTTGTTGTCGTCTCCCCAGACGATGAGAGCTGGCGCCTTCACGACACCTAGCAGGTGAGGCAGCTGCTGGCTGTACATGTAGGGCTTCCAGGCGATTCGGAAGCTCAACTCGCGGGCGATATCCCAGGCTTCGAGCTGGTCTGTGGTGACGTTACCGTAGAGCTTCTCGAAGCTCTTTCTCTCGTGGAAGAAGGCTTGCGGGTAATCGATGTAGGAGATGATGGCTTGGTCCAGTATGTAGCCCTCGGGCGGTTTGATGCCCATGGCGCCGACGAGCACCAGCTTCGAGACCTCACGAGGCGCCATCGTCGCCATCTCGCCCGCAACCCAGCCGCCGAAGCCGAGGCCGACGAGTGCACATTGCGCAAGCCCAAGGCCGGATTTGAGGCCCTGCATCAGAACGGCCACATCCCGCGGGTGGCGCATCCATTCCAGGCGTGGCGATTTCCCCCATCCCGGAAAGTGCGGGACGATGACTTCGTGGCTTTTGGCGAGCTCGTCATAGAAGTCGAGGTTGTCGAGCGTGCCGATGTCATGGTGGAGGATGACAACAGGCGATCCTGTGCCTGCGCGCCTCAGGAAGATCCTGGCTCCAGACACCTCGATCGTGTCCTCGGCCCACCCTTTTGCACTGGCCATTGCGTTGCTCCCGTTGCTCCGAATATGCGAAACGGTTGCAAGTGTCGCAGGGGGTGTCAACAAGTCCGTACATTGTGCGGCCAGCCGATCTCACGCCACTCGTAACTTGAGGAGCTGATCCGCATTGCCGTGCGCTAACTTGGCGAGTTCGGCTGGTGCCAGCGGTGCGTTCTCGAGGAACGCCTTTCCCTTCGCATTCGAGGCATAGGGATAGTCGACGGAGAACATGAGCCGGTCGATGCCGAAGGTCATCAGCGCGGCGATCAGCGGTGGCTGGGAGAAGATCCCGCTCGTGGTGATCCAGACCTGATCCTGGATGGTGCGGCTGATCGGGCGCGACAGGTGTGTGGCGTCGACTGCGAACACGTCGTCGGCGCGTGCCATCATCATGGGCAGCATCTCGCCCATGTGGCCGATGACGAGCTTGAGCTTCGGGTGCTTGTCCAGCGTGCCTCCGAGCACGAGGCGCAGGACATGCAACCCCGTCTCCTGATGCCAGCCCCAGCCGGCGGCTTCGAGCACGCGGGCCGCTCCTGGCTCGAGGCCACCAAAATAGGCGTCTCGAACCGATGCGGGAGCGAGGTGGGGATGGATATAGATGGGTACGTCCAGCTCGACGGCTGCGGCAAGCAGCGCGTCATAGGCCGGGTCGTCGAGAAAACGACCGTCGCACGTGCCGTTGATCAATGCGCCGACGAAGCCGAGATCGCGCACGCATCGCCTCAACTCGTCTGCGCATCCTTCCGGAGCCGCCATCGGCAGCACCGTGAAGCCCGCGAAGCGATCGGGGTGCCGCGCAACTTCGGCAGCAAGGTGGTCGTTCATCTCGCGGGCCAAGGCGATACCCTCGTCACCGGCGACTAGATCGGGGCCTGGACCGGTGTTCGAAAGCACCTGTACCGTGATCCCGGCCGCGTCCATGGCCGCGAGACGCTGGGGCCCGATCTCAGGGGCTAGGTCCATCGGATTGACGGCGCCCGGCGCGAGCTTGCGGGGACGGAAGCCGCGTGCCGCGATCAAACGCGGATCGATGCGCTTGACCAGATGCGGAACGGTGAAGTGCTCTTCGAGGGCGACGACACGCATGGGACGATCCTGTGCCGAAGGGACGGCATGGACTGTCGCACCTCGGTTCGCGCCGAGGCAAGCCGATCAGGGCGAGCGCGAAGCGTGCAATGGGCACTACAGATCGATCGTCCGGGTGCCCAGCCCCTTGCGCTCCATCTCGCCTTTGAGCAGCGCTAGATTGCGCATGTTAGCCCGGAACGCGACGTCGAACGCGTCGCCCACCACCGGGACGGCACCGATTGTCATATCAACGAGTGAGTTCCCGATCATGCGCGCCATCGTCCAGCGCGATACGCCGAGGCGGCGCGCCTCCCAGATAATGTAGCTCGAGATGGCCTGGGAAACGATGTCGCCAACCACCGGCACGAGGCCCAAAAGCGCGTCGAAGCCGATGCGTACATTCGTGCCCGGAATGGCGACGATCGAATCCATGGCGCGGGCGAGCGCGTCGATGCGCGCGTAAGCCGCCTCCGCCTCGTTCATGTCGATGCGCTCGACCTGCCGTCGCGGGGACTGCCAGCGTGCCTGCTTGTCGATGACGGGCAATCGGATCTCCTATGCTGCGTGATGATGAGATAGGAAACTGCGCTCCATCTGCAATGGTTCAGGCCGCGTTTGCCGCGAGGCACGGAAAGTGGTGAAGATGACAGCCCCCGGCGCCGCCGTGGAAATGCCCCTCAGCCGACGAACCTCAAGGAGGCGCGCTTATGGCCCGCATCGCCATCACGGACGACTTCCAAAACGTGGCCTTTAGATTCGCCGATTGGTCGAAGCTGCGCGCCGCCCACGACGTCGTCATCTTCGACAAGCCATTCGCGAGCCAGGACGAAGCGGCCCAGGCACTGGCCGGGTTCGACGTGATCGCCATCATGCGCGAGCGGACGGCGTTTCCGCGTTCCTTGCTGGAGCGATTGCCGAGTCTGAAGCTGCTCGTGACTACCGGTATGCGCAATGCCTCGGTCGACATGAAGGCCTGCGCAGACCGTGGCATCACGGTTTGCGGCACGGAAGGCGGCAGCCATGCGACGGCCGAACTGGCGATGGGGATCATTCTCGGGCTGGCGCGCAATTTCCAGGTCGAGTTCGTGAACATGCGCGAAGGTCGTTGGCAGACCACCGTTGGTCAGGATTTGCGCGGCAAGACGCTGGGCGTGCTCGGTCTCGGCAAGCTCGGCGGGCAGCTCGCGGTGTACGCCAAGGCGTTCGGCATGGACGTCATAGCGTGGAGTCAGAACCTCACCACCGAAAAAGCGGCGGCCAAAGGTGCCACGCGTGTCGATAAGGACGAGCTGTTCCAGCGCTCCGACTTCATTTCAATTCATCTCGTGCTGTCGGATAGGAGCCGAGGTCTCGTCGGTGCGCGCGAGCTTGGATTGATGAAGCCCACGGCCTCGATCGTGAACACGTCGCGCGGTCCGATCATCGACGGCCCGGCACTCGTCACGGCGTTGAAGGAAGGCCGAATCGCGGGCGCTGGCCTCGACGTTTACGATGTGGAGCCACTGCCTGCCGCCGATGCTTTGCGCAAAGAACCGCGTGCGTTGCTGACGCCTCACCTCGGCTATGTGACGGCCGAGACCTACAAGCTGTTCTTTGCCGGCACGGTCGAGTGCATCGAGGGCTGGCTCGCCGGAAAGCCGGTGCGCGTCATTAGCTGATCGGCGGCCATAGGCGATAGCTTGGGGCGCAGCGCGGGGGTTCAAGCCCTCGCGTCAGTACTAGAGTGCGAGCGAGGTTCAAGAACGCTCTTCGAATATGCGCTCGCCCTGCTGGTCGATGATCTGACGACCTTTCATGATGGCGAAGTCAGCCGCATCTTCGAGCGATCCGAAACGGTCCGCGCGCACGAAGCGATGTTGTTTCGCCGCACCGTCGATTTCCTTCGAGATGAGGCCCGCCACTTGGAACTGGCCCGCCTCGGCATAAGGCATCGCTTGAATACGAAAGCCGTTGTGCTCGGCCTCTCGCACGACTTTCGGTGCGGCGTTCGCGGCGGACTGCCTGCCGCCGAACAACGATCTCCAGAACGACATATGTGTACCCTCTAGGAGTTGGCAGATCGGCTCAACCGAGGAGGTACTGATAAACGGCAACGTAGGGCATGAACAGAACCTTGAAATAGGGCTCGTTACGGCCGCCTAGGGAGGCAGCCGCGTCGCCCCAGCGGGATAGTCCGAACGCGCAACCCACCCAGATGATGCCGCAGTATGCCCACGCGTCGAACAGCTTGACCCTGTCGATGCCCAAGCCTACCCGATCAAGTCCGGCTGCAACCAGCATCGCCAGGGGTCCAAAATTGGCGATGATGGCGAACAGGGCGTAGATCGCCAAAGGGAAGACGACAAGTGCGCTCATGAAGTTGATCGGGGGAATGGCCAAGATCGCGGAGGCGACGATCGCAGTGTTTCGCCGGGTTCGCGTCATCGCTCACGACCAACATTTGATTGGGTGTGCGACCAGGGTAAGCGACAAAGATTAAAAAACGGCTTGAGCTTCGCAGAACCGGCTGCACGCCCAAGGCCTACAACGGTTCAAGCAGACAGATGGAGTACAACCTCGCGTCGATGCGGTCGGTCGCGATGCTCGAAAAGGTAGATGCCCTGCCAGGTACCCAGTAGCAGTCGGCCATGTGACACCGGGATCGATATCGATACGGCTGTCAGAGCGGACTTGATGTGGGCCGGCATGTCGTCCGGTCCCTCGGCGGTGTGTACGACCCAGGACATCGAGGGATGGTCCGATGGGGGAACCAGGCGTTTGAAGAATGCGTAGAGATCGCGGCGCACGTCGGGGTCCGCGTTCTCCTGGATCAGAAGGGAGCAGGATGTGTGGCGAACGAAGACGGTGAGCAGGCCCTCGTTGATGCCGTTCTCCTCTGTTACCCGACGAACGAACTCTTCCACCGCTCTTGTAAATTCGGTCAGTCCAGGACCGTTGGTGGCGATGGTGAGGGTGGTCTGGGGCATGATTGGCTCCCGGTGCTATCCATGGCAGCAGCCACGCAGACGTGATCGTGTTCTCATTGACCCGGTCAGTTGCTAGCGCCTATGCCAACGGGCTTGAGTTCACAAGGAGGGCTGACTGATGGCAAATGTCGTCGAGTATCATGCTCACGTCTATTTCGACGCGTCGACGCTCGAAAAAGCGCGCCGCATCTGCGAGGCCTGCCGAGACGCTTTCGGTGTCGTCATGGGGCGCGTGCACGAGAAGCCGGTCGGGCCGCACCCGGATTGGAGCTGCCAGCTTCTGGTACCGCATGAAAAGTTTGCGGACGTGACGAGCTGGCTGATGCTGAATCGCGACGGCCTCGTCGTGCTCGTCCACCCCGAGACGGGGAATGACCTCAAGGATCATACAGATCACGCAATGTGGATGGGCGCGGTGCGGCCGTTGGATGTGTCGATCTTCAAGTCGGCGTAGCGCGGACATTGATCGTTTCTGGCGCGACCACTTGCCGTTGGAGTGCGGATCGTCGAGTTTGGCGGCCCACTTATCGGCCAGAGGGAGCACCGATGCCAGCCACCTACGCCAATCATCGCGCGCAGTTGAAAGCCATTCTTCAGGGTTGGGGGATGCCGGACGACAACGCCGAGGTCACCGCCGAGGTCCTGGCGTGGTCTGACCTGCACGGTGTCGACAGCCACGGCATTTCGATGATTCCCGGTTACGATGTGCTGCGCCGCAATGGTCGGGTGCGCATGGATTCTCGACCGAGCATCATCTCGGAGACGCCGGTGTCGGCCGTCGTCGATGGAGGCGGTGGGCTCGGCCATGTGCCGGCGCATTTTGCCATGTCGAAGGCGATCGAGAAGGCAAAGGCGGTGGGTATGGCGGCCACGGTCGTGCGCGCCTCCGCGCATTTCGGTGCGGCTGGATTCTACACGCTGATGGCTGCTAAGGCCGGGCTCGTTGGTATGTCGTGCACGTCGGCCTCCGGGATCCAGGTTGCACCGACGTTCGGCAAGCAGGCACGTCTCGGCACCGATCCCTGGTCGTTTGCGGCACCGAGTGCGGACGGGGTACCTTTCCTGCTGGACATGGCCACGACCACTGTGGCGGCAGGCCGTATCCGCAACAAGGCCAACGAAGGTCTGCCGACACCCGACGGCTGGGTGCTGGATCGCGAGGGTAAGCCTTCGAACGATCCCCTGGTCGCCAAAGAGAAGGGCGGCTTCCTGACCTCGCTCGGCGGATCGCCCGAAAACTCGAGCTACAAGGGCTACGGCCTCTCGGTGATGGTCAACATTCTCGCGTCGTGTCTCTCTGGCGCGACGCTGATCACTGATCCCGAGCATACCAAGAAGCCGGTTGGGCAAGATATTGGCCACTTCTTCATGGCGATCGATCCTTCCATATTCCGTGGAACGGGGACGTTCGAGTGCGACGTGGCCACGTTCCTGGGGACACTCCGGGCGACGACGCCGATGGACCCGGCGCAGCCCGTCATGGTAGCGGGCGACCCGCAGTGGAAGCTCGCCGAGGCGCGCATGCGCGATGGCATTCCCGTCGGCCCGGGGCTGCTCGGCCAGGTCCGTCAGATCGCTCAAGCCGCTGCTGCGCCGTGGCTGTTGGATTAACGGGGCGCGAGGTTCATCAGTTGGACTGGCCGATTGCGAGCGAGCTTGCACCCGGCTGGTGGTGTGGCCTCGGTTTGCGATATCGGTTTCGTCGGGAGCGCGCAGAATGCCTACACGACGACGTTTCCTGAAGCGTGGGCTGGCGGCAACTGGCATGCTGGTGGCGGCGGCGACAGCGTCACTGATGCCGCGCAAAGCAAATTCCTATTATTCCGGACCGGTGTCAGACCACTTCGACGGCGAGCGGTTCTTCAATCCGGGTGGGCGTTCGCCCAAGGGCCTCTGGCAGGTGGCACGCCTTTATACGGGAGAGACGTGGGCGACGTGGCCGCCGGTCGCTCCCAGTCCGGTTGGACCCGACCGGCCGCCGGAGCAGGTCGTGGGTAAGCGCGCCCGCCTTACTTTGATCGGTCATGCGAGCTGGCTGATTCAGGCCGGTGGCCGAAATCTGCTGATCGATCCTGTCTGGGCTGACCGGGCAAGTCCCTTCTCGTTCGCCGGTCCACGGCGAGCCAACGCACCGGGAATCGCTTTCGATGATCTGCCGCCCATTCACGCGGTTATCGTCACGCATAATCATTATGACCACATGGACGTGATGACCCTCGGCCGGGTCTGGCAGCGACATCGACCGATGATCGTGACCCCTCTCGGCAACGACACGATTCTGCGCGGGGAGATTGCCGGGATCGAGGCGAGGGCTGTCGATTGGGGCGATGCGACGGATCTCGGCGGGGGGATCATCGCGAATGCAGAGCCGACGCAGCACTGGTCGGCACGAGGTGCGCGCGACCGTAGCCACGCCCTGTGGGCGAGTTTCGTCATCGAGACTCCGGCCGGCAAGATCTATGCAGTCGGCGATAGTGGTTTTGCCGATGGCGGCACGTTCCGACGCGTGGCGCTGCGCCATCCTAAGCTCAGGGCCGCGCTGCTGCCGATCGGGGCTTACGAGCCACGGTGGTTCATGGAGGGACAGCACATGAACCCAGCCGATGCCGTCGAGGCGTTTCAGCTTTGCGGAGCCGACATGGCGCTGGGCCATCACTGGGGTACGTTCCAGCTGACGACGGAAGCGTACGATCAGCCACCAAGAGACCTCGGCCGCGCCCTGGCGAACGCCGGTATTGATGACGACCGGTTCCGGCCAATGAGACCGGGTGAGGTGCGCGAGATCTGAGCGAGCAGAGGCTTTTTGAAAGAGAATCGCGCTGAGCATGGACCCGCTGATATTAAATCCGAAGTCAAAGCGAAACGAGTAGCCCTGCGGTTTCGGTTCGTCTATGCGATCAGTGACACGCGAATATCGCCTTGCGTTCGGAGTACTTCCACCGATGCCCCACCCTCTGGGCGCGACCGCACAGTCAGGTCGACGCTTGCCGGTCCCAGCTTGACATTTCTTAGCGTGATTGAGCCCGCCATTGCTGACACAATTGGACGCGTGAGCCGAACCTCCTTTTCGTCAGGAAAAAATTCAAGTCCTAACATCGATTGGATCAGAGAGACTGGTGCAGCCGCCGCCCAGGCCTGAGGCGAACATGCTGCCGGGTACAGGATGGGCCCACGTCGCGGTCGACGGCGAAAGCCACAGTAGAGTTCTGGAATACGACGGAGATCGAGATGAGTGGCGGCGCGCATTAAGCCGTCGAAAACGGCGACGACACCCGCCTTTGAGCCCACGCGTTCCAAACCCCTTGCAATCAAGGCGTTATCATGAGGCCAGATCGATCCGTTATGATACGAGAGGGGATTGTAGCGCGCCTCGGTCTCGGCAATTGTGCGAATGCCCCAACCTGTGAAGAAATGGCTATCGAGAAGCTGGGTGGCAACTTGTGCTGCCCGGTTGGGCAGTGCAATGCCCGTCCACAATGCATGTCCAGCATTGCTCGATAGAACCCGGCACGGGGATCTCTTGCCATCCAACGCGATGACATAGAAGCCGAGGTCGTCACACCAGAAGCGCTCATCGAACCTAAGTTTGAGATTCGCCGCATCAGCCAAAAGACTAACGGCGCGGTCGCTACGGCCGATGGCTTTCGCGCATTCGGCGGCAGCGAGCCGTGCTGCGTAGCAATATCCCTGCACTTCGACGAGGGCAATTGGTCCCCTGGCCAACGAACCGTCTTCGTGGAAAATGGCATCGTGTGAGTCCTTCCAGCCTTGGTTGGAAAGCCCTTCCTCAGTGGCGCGCGCATAGACGACAAAGCCGTCTGCGTCCTGTGCGTTCTCGATCCAATCAAGCGCGGCCTCGATTTCGGGCCACAATTGCTTCACAAATTCCCAATCTCCCGTCCGAGCGCCATACGCCCCCGCGAGCATCACGAATAATGGAGTGGCATCCACAGTGCCGTAATACAGGCCGAACGGAATCTCCTTGAGTTGAGCCATCTCGCCGCCGCGCATCTCATGAAGAATTTTGCCAGGCTCCGCGTCGCTTGCCAAATCGGTGGTGCGGGCCTGGAGTCGCGCAAGCCGCGTGAGCACACCCTTCGCGATTCCTGGATCGAGCCAGAGCATCTCGATCGCGGTGATAATACCGTCCCTGCCAAACGTCGTTGAGTACCAAGGGATGCCAGCGTAGGGATAAGGTCCGTCCTGCGTGACGCTCGTCAACATCGCGAGATCCGCCATCGACCGGCAGAGAATCTCGTTGACCACTGAGTTCTGCGTTTCGATCGTCGCCGTTCCGCGTGTCATAGACCTATGGGCGCGATGAACGCCCACAAGATCGCGGAAAAACGACTCTGCAGGGCGCCCCTCTCCATGCGTCGCCACAGAGACAAACACTACCTTCCGTTCCTTCGGTCTGAATTGGAAGGCATAGGCTGCAACTGATTCCGTCAGCTGGGTCGGGCTGGGCTGAAAGGCAACTTGCGTATTCCTCTCGATGTCATCAAGACCAAGATAAGACAGGGCAACTGCCCCTGAGTTGATCACTCTGGCGCCGGCTTTGCCACGGCGGAGGCGGCGTATTCCCCGAACTTCGAAAATGTCGGCAAAATCGCTAGCGAAGCTCAGCGTCAGAGAAAACGTGACCGTCTCCGAGCCGTGATTTTTTAAATCCATACGCTCGCGCAACGCGCCATCTGACAAATAAATTGTTCGCGAGATGTGGATCGTATCCTTCGGAAGCACAATACGGCCGTCGACGTAGATATCAGGATTTGTAAGGTCTACCGTGTAGTTCAAATTTGCGTCATCTACCGCCGAATGCAACAGGAGTGGCCTCGAACCGGAAATTAACAACTCCAGATGAGATAGGTAGCGCGTATCGAAATCAAATAGTCCATCCTCACCACCCACGCTGGCTCCAATATCGCCGTGGCTATCAAATACCGCGAATATATCATTGTGCTTGAGATTGCGGCGGGGTCGAGCAGGTGCATCCAGGGCGGGGATGTAAAACGGCGTCTCATCCATGGGCAGTCCTCGCCAGTCGGTAGTCAGGAGCCCCACGATAGGACATACGAAAGTTGGCGGATGTCAATTCCTCGAATGGAGACGGTGCCCGACTAAGGACTTATCTCAATCCGCCCGGACGAGAAGGATGGAGCGGTCAGGGCACGCCGCGCACCGCCACGTGCCAGGAGATGATTATAGACTCGGACATAATCTCCAGCCATGCGGTGTGCCGTGAACCGTTCCTCGAACCGCCGGCGGACATGCATTCTATTGAGAGCAAGAAGCGCACCGATCCGGCACGCGGCTTCGCGCTCGTCATCTACGATGAAGCCGGTGATGCCTTGATCGACGACCTCGGGAACAGAGCCATTGCGGAATGCCAGTACCGGTGTTCCACAAGCCATCGCTTCGATCATGACGAGGCCAAACGGCTCGGGCCAGTCGATTGGGAACAGGAGCGCCCGCGCCTCGCCCAGGAACGATTGCTTCCGCCGCTCGTCGATCTCGCCGACGTACTCTACGAGGGGATGCAGGAGCATGGGCTCAATTTCAGATTTGAAGTAGGCTTGGTCGATTTTGTCGACCTTGGCGGCGATTTTAATCGGCAGGCCAGCGGATGTCGCGATGCGTATCGCGCGATCGACGCCCTTCTCGGGAGAGATCCGCCCAACGAACGCGAGGTAGCCTCCGCGTGGTGTGAAGGTAGGCTGGAGCAGATCGCTAGGGATCCCATGGGGGATCGTCACGACGTGCTGCATCTCTGGCAAAGGAGCGCGTTGCGCGTTGGAGATCGCAACCAATGGCATCTCGCTGAACTCGGTGTAGAGCGGCTCAAGGTCGGGAAGATCCTGGCGACCGTGGAGCGTTGTTACGGTTTTGCGCGCGACGTCGCGAAAGAGGGGAAAGTGAAATTGATCGATGTGAAAATGGATGATATCGAATTTCTGCTCTAATCTTCGCACTTTGTCCAACATAATCATATAATACGGTATTTCGTCGCGTACGGCGCTATTCAGTCTAAGGGCCTGCGAACTGCAAGGTTCGAGTGTTCCTCGCGTCAGTGAATCGGCGCTTGCGAAGAGGGTAACCTCGTGACCCAGATCTACCAGGGCTTCAGTCAAGTATGAGACGATCCGCTCTGTCCCGCCATACAGGCGAGGCGGAACGCTTTCAATCAAAGGGGCGACCTGGGCGATTCTCATGTCCCGATCCTTTCAACCGTCGAGGGCGAGCCAAGCTCAACTAGATGGGCGGCGATTGGTTCCGCCAGCACGTGAGATCCGGAGACGGCTGGAACAAGCGACAGAGACGAGTGTTTAGGTCTTCGCTACGCACGGTCCATCGACAATCGGGAGACTAAGATGAAGCGCATCGTATCCGCCGCGATGACTTTAGGGCTGTTTTCTTTCGCCGCTATCGCGCAAACGCCGTCCTCGGTCACGCCGCCTGCGAATTCGGGTCCTGGAAACAGCGCCGTAAACTCGCCCAATGTGCCCGCCAAGCCGGGTGCGCCCGTCGCGGGAGCCAATAGCTTCACGGAAAGCCAAGCCAGGTCGCGCATTGAGGACAAGGGATTCACCACAGTCTCGAACCTGTCGAAGGATGACAACGGTGTGTGGCGGGCCACCGCCATGAAGGACGGCAAGCAGCACAACGTGAGCGTCGATTTTCAAGGCAACGTCGTCGCGCAATAGGAGATCCTCATGATCACAATGACCCATCTGTACGACACTCATCAGGAAGCCGCGCGCGTTGTTGCGGAACTGAAGCGCTCCGGCATACCCGATGACGACATCAGTCTCCTGGGCAACAATGTCGACAATCAATATCTGGGAGACGGCACGGTAGACCGGGACAATGACGGGGCAGACGATCGGAGCGAAGGCGCGGCCACAGGTGCCGGCGTTGGAGCTACGGTCGGTGGGCTGGGCGGCCTGCTCGCCGGACTCGGCATCATGGCCATACCGGGGATCGGGCCGGTCGTTGCGGCCGGCTGGCTAGCGTCGACGGCTCTTGGAGCGGCTGTGGGCGGGGCCACTGGCGGGGTTATCGGTGCTCTCACTCAAGCCGGAGTCCCGGACGAAGAGGCCCACGCGTACGCCGAGGGCGTGCGTCGCGGAGGAACATTGATTAGCGTTCGCGTCCCGGAAACACGGCGAGAAGAGACCGCTCGCGTTCTTGCTGGTGGTTCCGTCGATGTTCGCAGCCGGGCTGATGACTATCGAAGCAGTGGTTGGCAAAGGTTCGAGCCGAGCCGACCTGGCCTCACGGCAGAAGAGCTGCGACGCGAGCGCGAGCGCTATAGCCGACTCTAGGAACGTCTACGATCTCGGGCACGCCGAGGTTCGCCTCGGTGTGCTCGTTCTCACTGTTGAAACCTCACTTCTGCCTTTAGTCCGTTCTCCGTGTACTGCAGCTCGACGGAGCCCCCAAACTGCTCGGCGCTCGACTCGATCAGTCGCGAACCGAAGCCCCTTCGGACGGGTTTGCCGATGGTGAAGGCGCACACTTCGTCCCATTTGAAGGTAACCATCTGACCGTCCATTGCCCAGACGATGCTGACGTGACCTTCTGATTTACTCAGAGCGCCGTGCTTTACGGCGTTCGTGGCCAACTCGTGAAGAACGAGGGCAAACGTCACAGCGATGCTGGTCCCGATCATGATCTCGGGGCCAACGGCTCGAATGCGACTTCCATCAACCTTGAACGGGTTCAGCGCAGTGGTCACCAATTCGGACAGCGGGGCACCCTGCCACGAAGTTTGGGTAAGGAGGGCATGGGCGCGCGCAAGAGCGTCGAGCCGCTGCGTGAACGATGATGCGAACAGGCGCGGTTCTGGTGTTCTGCGCAAAGTCTGTGACGCGATGGATTGGACAATCGCTAGCGTGTTCTTGGCGCGATGGTTGAGTTCGTCAATGAGCAAGTTCTTGTGCCGCTCCGCCCTCCGACGTTCTGTGATGTCGACAAAGACCGCGACGCATCCGCGAACGGCGCCACTCTGATCAAACAATGGCATTGCCGACTCATGGAGCGATGTCGCAGAGCCATCCTCGAACACGACATCAACTTCTTCCCCAAAGACAGGAGCTGCCAGGCGGCAAGCTCGCTGCATCGTCAGTTCATGCGAAGCAACCTCGCGCCCATCCTTGAGCACACGGAATGGAAGGACGGCACCATACGGTCCGGTCTTGGATGCATTCGCCGCTTCGGGCAGGCGCAGCATGGTCGCACCAGCCGCGTTCATGGTCACAGTGGCACAGTGCGGATCGTGTGCAATAAACACACCGACCGGTAGTGAGGCCAGCAACGTCTCGCGCTCCTGGAGTTTATGCTGTAAATCCTCATTGAGTTTTTTGATGCGGTTTTCGGCCATCTTATGATCGGTGACGTCGATTGCCACCCCACCGACCAAGCCGTGATCTCCGGCGCACCCCGCGATTGCGAATTTACTGACGACCTGTTCAGTCACGTCCACGTTGACGCCGATAAATCCGGCGAAATTTCCCTGATCGTCGAAATGTGGTTCGGCATCGGTTCGCAAGACGCGATAATCACCGCCATGGTTGCGATAGCGTGCTTCAAGAACGAAGCCTGTTAGTCTCTGAAGCGCCCCCCTCACTAGCGCTTGAACACGAGGGGCATCCTCCGGATGCAACGTGGCCCCCCACTCAAACGACTCCAAGTCCTCGTTCCCGATACCCCAGAAATCGCGGAGGCGGCGGTTGAGATGGATGCACCTGCCGTGCGCGTCGCTCATCCACAGCATCGTTGGAGCGCCGTCTGACAGAAGGCGGAATCTCGCTTCGCTGGCTTGCAGTGCCGTTGCGTGGCGCTTCTGCTCTGTAATGTCGACACAAGAGCCTATGAGGCCGTCGAAGCGACCCACCTCGTCAAGATGCGGCGTTCCATGATTGAGGATCCAGCGGTACTCGCCATCATGGCGACGCAGCCGGTACTCGATGCTGAAAGGACGCTGTGCAACTAACGCCGCGCTATAGGCATCCTCACAAGCCGCCCGGTCCTCCGGATGGACGTTCTCGATCCAGCCGCGTCCAGCTTCTCGCTCGTGCGGCCGTCCGACAAACGTCAGCCATGGCATGTTGGCCCACGTGAGCCCCCCATCCGGACCGCTCAGCCAAATCATGACCGGCGCGCTGTCGGCAAGAAGCTGAAGGGCGGGTGCCTTGGCATCCATTCGACGCCGTTTAGGCACGGATGCGCTCCCTTACTGCTGCGATCAACGGCAACAGTTTCTCAGCTGTGCAGGGCTTGTCGAGTACCGGAGCGGCGATGCCCAGGGGCAAGGTTCTTTGGCCGTAACCCGTTACGAAGATGATGGGCAAGCCACGTGCGGAGATAAGCCGCGCTACCGGATCTATGCGCTCGCCGGCCAGATTCATGTCGAGAAGAGCAATATCGAAATCTGCAGTCCCTGCCAAATGCATAGCTTGGTCTAGTCGGGCCGCCGTACCTGCGATGATGCACCCGGCTTCGGTCACCTGATCTTCCATGTCGAGCGAGAGGAGGGCCTCGTCCTCGACAATGATCACGCGTGTTCCTTCGACCCCCATGGCATTCCCCTGTTTGCTGCCCGGCTACCGGTACGACAACCCCATCTAACGCGCGACCTCCGGTCGTGTTCCACTTACCGTAAAAAAATCTTGGCGACCGTGTCGTGCGCCGTCTCCTACGATTGGAACGTCAAAGCTACGCCCGGAGGGCTGAGGTCGGCCTCATTGCTGATTACTGAGATTACGAGTAACGCGGGCCAGACGGCCGCACTGGCGTGCCCGTCACAGAGCGCCGCGCGCTCCTATTTCGTAAGACGACTGGACCGGGCGCCGGCCGTCAATCTGAGACCGAAGAGCACTGCAAATGCTCGCAGCCGGCTGACGCAGCTCACTCAAGACCGCTTCGTCCAGCCGAGTTGTAGCTTTCTCAACTCTGCAATCGATTTGGCGGGATTGAGTCCCTTCGGGCAGGCCTTGGCGCAGTTCAGGATCTGACGGCAGCCATAGATGCCGCTCGGCTCAGCGGAGCGTGCCACTCGCTCTACCGTCTTCTCATCGCGGCTGTCCTGCACCCACCTGTGCGTCTGCAAGAGGGCCGCCGGTCCGGGAAAGGTGTCGGAATTCCACCAGTAGCTCGGGCAGGCGGCGGAGCAACAAG